>Ga0187781_10000225_pt1 | contig 40058 bp, 33 predicted proteins | sample 0715_SJ02_MP02_2_FD_132447 | JGI IMG/M metagenome (GOLD analysis project Ga0187781, IMG submission 132447) | Tropical peat soil microbial communities from peatlands in Department of Meta, Colombia - 0715_SJ02_MP02_20_MG | ecosystem: Environmental > Terrestrial > Soil > Wetlands > Peat | place... | reverse complement strand
TCCCGCTCGCTGTACCAGGCGCCTCGGAGAATCTCGCCTTGCAGTTGTTCCGGCGCCCACTGAGAGCGGCCAAGGAAAAGACGCATATCTCGCATCTCTTCTTTTGGCTTCACAAGGGTCTCTTCGATGAAATCGGAATTGAAGCTGATGTAGAGATCCCCGTCGAGGTGAACGGCCTGCTCGGCCGGCTTGGATGAGAGAAACAACACGCTCGGCGTATGGATGTCCACGGGGCCGCCGAAATAAATGGTGTCTGGCCGGTCTTTGAGATCGGGATTTTTCGGAAACACGTCGCGCAGGGGGACACGCGTCGGTTTGTTCACGATCAGGCCCACAACCAAGTCCGTGTCCGTCGAAGGCAGCATCAAAATGACAGATTCCTTAAACAGTACGTCTGGCAGTTCGCGCCGTGCCACCAGAAAGAGGGATTTATCCGTTGCATTCTGGGCCGCGCCGGCGATGGCGCCAATCCCAATAAATGTTGCGAGAACGAAGAACACTGCCAGCCGTCTGTAGCGCATGGTGGGCCTTCCCAATCCACGCCAATTATGATACCTGCCCCTTTTTAGGACATCCGTGAGTAACCATGAAATCAGGCAACCGTACGAGGTCCCACGAGTCAAGGTGGCGCGCCTGAGAGGAGTTGAACCTCCGACCTCTGGTTCCGGAGACCAGCGCTCTATCCAACTGAGCTACAGGCGCGTTCCGAATCGAATGCAGTGAAATCATTCTATTACTTTTTCTTTTCCGCGGCTATCGGGCTTGCGTTCATCTACGGCGCCATGCCTTCGTCCATCCAGCGCTTGAAGAGCGCGACGCGGTCCTTCGGCCAGGCACCGTCGCAGGGCATGCTGCCGTTTTCAAGGGTCGTGTAGATTCCCTGCGCTTTGCTTTTCACGTCGGCATACGACGAAAGGTCGAGCCCGTAGTCCTTCATCGAATCCACGTCGGGTGAATCGCGAAACAGGGGCCGAACGTCTTTCGCAAAACTGAGAGCCATAGATTTCCTCCCTCGCACCCGCACGAGCGTCGAAAGCTCGGGCTTGCCGCGCGCGAGATTCTACCCCACCGTCAAGTTTGCGATCTGGTGCGCCAGCTTCTCCACTTCCTTTGCCTTCTGCACCAGCGAGAGAGAAAGCACGCTCGTCGAATCGGTTTTCTCGACGGCTTCTTTCAGCTCCTGCGCCAAGGTGAAGAGCTTTTCCACGTCCTTATGAATTTCCCGCTGGTTGCGCTCCTGAAGTTCCTTCGGGTCGATTTTCGGCGGCGCATCGTCCGGATTCATATCGCCGGGGCGCCCCGGGAAAGGAGTTGGCGGCCTTCCCGCGCCCGGCTGTTGCGCGAATGCGCGGCGGGCCACCATCGCCGCCGGCGCCGCCAGCGCGCATGAAATCATCGTCCGCAAAAAATGGCGTTTGTTCCTGTCCATCGCGGTGCAGCTCCTTCGGATTCGATCCACGAGTCCCTGGGCCTTGGCGCGCGAGTGGTATAATCCCGCGCGCTCCATTTTATGCCGGAATCCTTCACGCGCTGGGCCGAAATCGCCGGGACGCGAGGGCTGCGCCTGCTCGCCATCGCCATCCTCGCTTTTATCCTGGCGCGCATTCTGAAAGCGGTCACGGGGCGGCTGGTGCAATTGGCCAAGTCGCAGACGCGGGTGGCGCTGCTGCGCGAGCAGCAGACCCGGACGGTGGCGGGAATCCTGTACAGTCTCGGGATCGCGTTGATTCTCGTTGCCGCTGTACTCACGGCGCTGCCCGAATTCGGTTTCAATGTTACGCCCGTGGCCGCGGCCGCGAGCCTCGCGAGCCTGGCGGTGGGCTTCGGCGCGCAGAGCCTCATCAAGGATTTGATCAACGGGTTTTTCATCGTGTTCGAGGATCAATACGTGGTCGGCGATCTGATCCAGGCGAACGGGGAAATCGGCCGCGTCGAGTACCTCACGCTGCGGCGTACGGTGATTCGCAATCCCGCCGGCGCGCTCGTCACAATGCCCAATAGCCTGATCGGCCAGGTGAGCAATCTCAGCCGCGACTGGTCGCAGGTCTTCGTGGACGTCACCATCCCTTCCGACGAACTCGCGGGCCGCGCGCTGGCTACACTGGAAAAGGTTTCCGGCGATTTCCGCAACGACGCGGACTGGTCGCAGGCCGTCGTGGACGGGCCGCGCGTCCTGGGGATAGAATCTCTTTCTCTGGACGGCACGGTTCTGCGCTTGCAAGTGAAAACGATTCTCAATCGCAAGGGCGACGTGGCGCGGGAACTCCGGCGCCGCATTAAAATCAGTTTCGAGCAGTCGCGCATCCCGCTGAGCCACACCCACAAGGTCACGTTGCAGGGAGAGCTGCCGCAGCCGAATGCGGGCGAGTAAATTTTCTTTTTTCATCTCAGGAGGATAAACATGGGAGAAGTCAATCACGAGCAAGAGAATCTGATGCTGCGTCTGTACGACATCCGCCGCGAGCCGCGCCTGCGCGAAGCGCGGGAATGGTTCATGGCCAACTTTAACCCCACTTCCGGCGAAGAGGTGATGAAGCTGTGCCCGCCGATGAGCCGGGAGAACGCGTTCATGCGCATGGTGATCAGCTATTGGGACATGGTCGCCAGCGTCGTGAATCGAGGGCTGATCGACGAAGAGTTTTTCTTCGAGAACAGCGGCGAGCAATGGATGGTGTGGGAGCGTTTGAAGCCCATCGTCGATGTGTGGCGCACAATCTTCAAGAATCCTCACACTTTTGAAAATCTCGAGAAGCACGTCCAGCGCCTGGAGGCCTGGCGGGAGAAGCGCGCTCCCGGCAGCAACGATGCCATCCGCCAATTCGCCCGGCAAATGGCGCAGGCCACACAGAAGGCCAGTTCGGCGGGAAGCTAGCTTGATTTTTGCTGGCTGCACGCGGGGGAATGTGGTAGCTTTTCGGGCGTTCTCCCCGCGTGTGGAGCAGCTCAATTGAAAATCCTGGCATCCGGAGACCGCTGAACGATTGTGCCAATGCCGGAACGGTCTTTGCACGGAGGAAGTAAGATGATTTTTCGCCGCACTCATATCGCGATGGCGTTTCTTCTGTGTCTCTCTCTCACGATGCCGCCCGGCGTCGCGGGGCAAGCAGCTCAATCCGCCGGGAAAATTACGGCGGTGCTGCCGATCGTGAATGTCGTCCATGGGCCGCAGCAGATCCCCGCTTCGCTCTCCCAACAGGTTTACTGGGGCGATGTAGTCAACACCGGCCATCTTGCCCGCGCCCGCGTGGCTTTGAACGACGGGTCGGTCCTCAACGTGGGCTCCGATTCCAATCTCGAAATCACCAAGCACGACGCCGCCGAACAGCAGACTCAGCTCGAGCTGAATTTCGGACGGGTGCGCGCGAATGCGGCAAAGCTCGTCAAGCCGAAAGCCAGCTTCCAGATTCGCACGCCCACCGGAGTCGCCGGCGTCGTCGGCACGGATTTTGAAATTTCCACCGAGGGCGACGATACTCGCGTCGTGGTCTTCGAAGGCAAGGTGATTTTCTGCGCGCTCCTCTCCGAGAAAAAGAAGAAGGAAGACGAGCAGGCGCCGACGATTGAAGAACCCGGCGACAACCAGCAGAACGACCAGGACAAGACCAAACGCCACGTCTTTATCGGCCCCTGCGTAATCGTTGCCGCGGGCGCTACTTCCGACGTTCATTTCAACTCCGCGCCATCGCAACCTGTGCCGGCCACGCCCATGACCGTCTCCGAAGCTATGACTGCCACAAACACTGCTGGCGGTGCAGGTGCGGGAGGAGCGGGAGCTGCGGGCGGTGCGGCTGGCGGAGCTGGCGGCGGAATCGGAGCCACCGGCGGCGTAATCGCCGGAGTTGGCGCCGCTGTGGGCGCGGGCGTTGCAACCGCTGTCGTCCGCAGTGTATCGACCACAAAGACCTGTGCTCCCCCACCACCGTCGCCCGGCGCTGCCCCGCGCGCCGATTGCGTGAATGTGAGCAGCACCGGCCGCGTCGCCGGTCAACGCCCGCACTAGCGCACCTGCTCGGGAATCGGCCCCGCCGGACCCCAAATGACTGGAAATCTGCCAGAGTTAATCCGGGATGAGGACCAATTCGCGAACTTAAGATCGGAGTGTGGGGCGGTTTTCGATATACAGAAGCGCTTGCTGGAATTCGTGTTTCAGCATCCATTTCGCAAGTACTTCGTGATCGAGCACACTCACGTCTTCCGCCCCGAGTTCGGTCGATTCCTATCTAATTTGTCCGAGATCTTCGGGGACAAGGCGATCGATTACTTGACGCTCGTTCCTGATGCGGTTGACTACTATCATCGCCACTTTTCGTGCTTCGGGCTAGCCTCCTTCGATCCCGCGAAGTTAACGGAGAGGTACAAGCCCGTCATGTCGCGGGAAGGGGCTGTAGATTCCTTTCTTGTACGGGGAGGAGATGTAGGAGTGTTTTGGGGGTCCTCGCAGAATTGGGGAATCTTCGACGATCGAATCTCATGGGAAATTGGCTTAATTGCGGTCTCTGAGGCTATTGACGTGGCAGGTATTTCTGGATATCGATGTATGGATTCAGCTTCGTTCTCTGGGCACATCAAGAGCCAGTATGCCCACGATTTGCAAACCGCTGGGAGTTTTATTCAAGAGTTTCTCGCTAACTATTCGATCTAGGCGATGCAGTGCATGCCGAGCATGATTGCGCCCGCCACGGGGCAGTTGCTGGGTCTCCTTATTTGCTCGCGGCTGGGGCGGCGATGCCCAGGAAGACCAGAATGGCGCGGTTGAGCCGCACGATGTCTTCGTCCGCGAGGCGGCCGATGCGGACGCCGACTTTGGCTTTCGGAACGGTGGTGATTTTATCCACCATCAAGCGGCACAGAGCGCGCAGGCCATTCGATTCGCTCGGCTCGATGGGCAAGCGGAAAAGCGGAGCATCGGTTGGATCGGTGGTGAATGCGCAGAGCGTGATCGAGCCGGTTCTATCGAAGCGATCGTCTTGAAGAATCACAGCCGGGCGGGGCTTGCCGGCGTAGTCTTTGCCGCCGGCAACGATCCAAATCTCACCGCGCTTCACTTTCCGCCCCAATCGGAGATGGCGTCGATGAAGTCTTGATCTTCGCGGGCATAGGGACTTCTCGCAACGGCGAGGGACTGCTTTCGCGCCTCAGCGCGGAAAGCGGGTGAGCGCATGTCGGGAACCCAGATCTGAATGGGGCGCAAGCCTTGCCGGCGCAATCGCTTGCGATGCGCCCGGACCTTTTCGCGAGACGACCGGGACCGGCTCCGTGCCACGGCGATCCGCCCCTCGATGGCGGTTACATGTAACCTAACACAACCGCGCGCACGTATCCACCCCCGCAATCGGAAATGTTTCTTGGACGATCGCGGCCGAAATTCGCCGCGCGGTGCGCGCAGCCTGATCCAGACATGCGCTGACGGGAAGCTGAATGAGCTGGATCAAAAGCGGCCCGCTTGGGCGCCGGCACTCTGGAATTCCCTGGATACCGCCTGCGGGCCGGAGCAGGAATCCACGCTTCGGGCGATGCCGAGCTTTTTCATCCGGAAATATAGAGTCGAGCGGTTCAATCCCAAGCGCGATGCTGCGCCGCCCGGCCCGGAAAGAACCCACCTGGTTTCTTTCAGGGTCTTGAGGATATGGTTGCGCTCGACCTCTTCCAAAGTCTGAAGGGGGCCGGTGTGCCGACCCGATGGAATCCGCGACTTCAAATCTCGGGGCGAAAGCCGCAACACCGGACCGTGGCTTAGAATCACGGCGCGCTCGATCACGTTCTCCAGTTCGCGGATGTTCCCGGGCCAGTGGTGGCGAATCAGCGCTTCCATGGTTTCCGGTGGGACTCTATCAATTCTCTTTCGCATTCGTCGTGAGGCTGCCTCGACAAAGTGCTGCACAAGCAGCGGAATATCCTCCGGACGTTCGCGCAAGGGCGGAACGTGGATGGGAAAAACACTCAAACGGTAGTAGAGGTCGCTGCGAAATTGTTTTTCCAGAATCATTTCCTCCAGGTCGCGATGAGTCGCGGCCACAATCCGTACGTCGACTTTCTGCGTCCGCGTGCTTCCCAGGCGCTCGAATTCCCGCTCCTGCAAGACACGAAGAAGCTTCGGCTGCAGTTCCAGAGGGATATCGCCGATTTCATCCAGGAACAGTGAACCTTGATGCGCCAGCTCAAGCCGGCCGATCTTCTGCGCGATCGCGCCGGTGAACGCTCCCCGCTCATGGCCGAAGAGTTCACTTTCGAGCAACCCGGTAGGGATGGCGGCGCAGTTGAGCTTAACGAATGGCCGAGCCTTGCGAGGGCTGTGATTGTGAATGGCGCGCGCGATGAGCTCCTTACCCGTGCCGGTCTCGCCCAGCAGGAGCACAGTCGAATCTCCCCAAGCCACGGTTTCGACCATGTGCAGCACACCTCGAAGCAGCGAACTGTTTCCAATAATTCCTTCGAAGCGAGTCTCCGAGTTCGCTGGTTCATCGATTCGGCCGATGTCGAGCGTGATCTCTGGATCGATCCTCGGCCACCAGCCCTCACGTTGCAAAGGGTACGCGAGACTATTGGAACTCATTGGCTTGCTCCTTTTCCGATAAGTTTGTCGATCCGAATCGTTCATTGCTCCTGGCGACTCTTGTGCCCACTTTCCCGCCCAATCCATTCACGGAGATAGGCCGGGCAGTTCTCGAGCTGGATGCTATCGGCTTGGCAATCGGCGAGAAACTTGATTGCGTCGCGGGCTACGAGGGTTACGTCTTTCAAATCCAAGGCGAGTTGTGTGCCGGCCCCCTCCAACTGGAAGAGCCGGCTCAATTCGTGAGTATCCTCTGCCTCGATTCGACCGCTGAGAGTGAAAACGACTTTGCCATTCGCTTTTCGCTGGATCTTTAGCATTCGAGGCCCCTCTGAAGCTGCGGACTGCTTGTGATTAGCAGTCACAGGGCCGATCTAAAGAGCTGACTATTAATGACTTACCTTCCGGCTGGCTGGCGAATTTTCGCCAATTGGCGAACTTCTACGCAATTTGGTTTTAGGAATTGCTTGGAATCTGGGAGGGCCACTCCGACTCGATTTAGGCTGGGGAGCAAACGCGGCGGTCAGGAAATGGACTTGAAGCGATTCTTGTCGATTTTCAACGACCGGATCTTGGATTCCAGGGTGGAGCGCGGGATGCCCAACTTGACGGCTGCGCCCGACGGTCCGAACACGCGCCCGCGGCTTTCGCTCAGGGCGGCCTCAATCATGTTCTTCTCTTGCGCCAGGAGACTTCGTGAGAGCTCCGTTTGGTTTCTTGGTTCGGTGAGAAGCGGGGGCCGGGGCAGCCAGGTTTCGTCGATGGAGAAAATCTCAGTTTCGCAAAGCAGTACGGAACGCTCGACGACGTTCTGCAATTCGCGAATGTTTCCGGGCCAGGGGTACGACTGAAGCAATTCGAGCGTCTTCTTGTTGATATCCCGGATGTGCTTGCTGGCTTTTCGCGCGTAGCGATCGACAAAGTAGGCGATCAGCAGCGGAATGTCGTCCCTTCGTTCTCGAAGCGGAGGAATCTCGATGGGGAAAACATTGAGGCGGTAGTACAAATCACTGCGGAAAGACCCGGCATGGAGGGCGGCCTGCAAGTCGCGGTTCGTGGCTGCAATCACGCGGACGTCAACGCGGATGGGACGAGCGCCGCCGACACGCTCAAACTCGTGTTCCTGCAAAACGCGAAGGAGGGCGATTTGAGTCTCGGGTGGAAGTTCTCCGATTTCATCGAGGAAGATGGTTCCACCATTGGCGAGTTCAAACCGCCCCAGTCGCTGCTGGGTCGCACCTGTAAAGGCGCCCTTCTCGTGGCCGAACAACTCCGAGGCGATGAGGTCGCGCGGGATCGCGGCGCAGTTCACGCTAACGAAGGCGCGCGAAGCGCGGCCGGATCGGCGATGAATGGCGCGCGCAACAAGCTCTTTGCCTGTTCCCGTTTCACCGGAGATCAGGACCGTCGAATCACTTCGCGCAACTTTGGAGATGTGCGAGATCACAGTTTGCAAAGCGGGAGACGTGCCAACAATTTCTTCGAACATCGAGACTTTGTCGATCTCTTCACGAAGAGCGATATTTTCGCGCCGCAGCCCGTCTTCCGCCTGCTTGCGATCCTCGATGTCGGTAGCGGCGCCGTACCATCGCGTGATTTTGCCGTGTTCATCTTTGAGCGGATTCAGACGGAACAGATGCCAGCGAAACTGCCCGTCGTGCCGCAGCAGCCGGGCTTCGAACTCATGAGGCGCACCCTCGAGAAACCGGCTTTTTCTTTCGCTCAGAAACTTTTCACGATCCTCCGCATGAACCAGATCGAGTTGAGTTTCTTTGGCGCGCCACTGGTTGAAGCTGGCGCCGAAATACTCGAGCGCGGCGCGATTGAAGTAAAACGGGCTTCCATCAGGCCTCAGCACGCGAATGTGCTGGGGCGCGAGGTCCAGAATTTGTTGCAGCTCCCTCTCTTGCTCCCGGATCACCGCTTCCGCCTGGCGCTGCTCGCTGATATCGGTTACAGCTCCCACGAACTCGAGGTTGCCGTCGCGATCGCGTGAGGGGTGGGCGGTGACGCGAACATGCTTGATGGAGCCGCCGGGCATTTGCAGGCGATGCTCCAAATCAAAACCTTTGCCGTCACGCGTTGCACGGCCGATTTGATGCTGCACCCGATCGCGATCCACCGGATGAACTCGCGCCAGGACAAGTTCCACCGCCGGTTTCGTCCCGGTGTCACATTCAAAGATTCGGAAGGTTTCGTCGGACCAGAAGATCTCCCCGCTGGAAACCCTCCAGCCGAAGCTGCCTGTATGACCGAGCCTTTGCGCCTGAGCCAGATATGCCTCGCGGCGCTGCAACTCCTGAGTCAAATGTTCCTGCTCAGTGACATCCATTGCGGTCCCGACAATTCTCTTCAGCACCCCGTGTTCGATGACCGGCACGCCAACACAACGAATGTAGCGATGCTCACCGTCCGGCCGCACGATCTTTTTCTTCAGGTCGCAGCCCAAACCTTCGGCCACCATTTTCTGTATGGTTTCGGCCATGAACGTCCGGTCTCGTGGGTGCACACAAGCCAAATATCGGTCCAGGCTCGGCGGTCCCCCGGCAGGATCGAGACCATAAATTCTGAACAGTTCCTCCGACCAGTAGTCAAAAGTTCCGGAAGGGTTGAACCCCCAACCCCCAGTACGGGCAAGCCGCTGCCCTTCGGCGAGATAAGCCTCACTGCGCTTTAACTGCTCTTCTACGCGCTTGCGCTCGATGCCCTGTGCGATAGCATCGGCAATGGAGGCAAGGAGTTCCAGGGTGGTCTCGGTGAGCGGTTGCCGGGAGAACATTCCCATAACTCCCACGACCCTCTCCTCGACCACGAGCGGGTAGCCAGCAAAGGACTGCATCCTCTCAGTCCTGGCCCAGTTGTGGTCACTGATATGCGGATCGTTTTGGACGTCATTCGTCAGATGCGCTTTTCCCTGTTGGGCAATCAGGCCGATCTTAATCTTGCCAATCGGGATACGACTAAAGCGACCATCCAGACGCGTATACATCCCTGCGCTTGCCTCCAGTTCTAATTCAACACAACCGCTCTTAAGGGTCCAGATGCGAGCGAACGCAGCATCGAGATGCCGAACCAGGGTTTCGGCGCAGCGATGGAGAATGCCTCTAAGAGTCTCTTTACTTGCCAGCGCCACAGCGATCTCCGCACGGACCGTCGCTAGGCGCATCCGCTCAGACATCACCGCCTGCAACTGGTCCTCGGCCTCTTTCGCGCGCTTGCGCCCCTCAATATCCATACTCGACCCGTACCACTTCACGATATTGCCGTGTTCGTCTCGAAGCGGCACCTTGCGGTGGAACATCCAGCGGTATTCCCCATCCGCCCGGCGGACGCGAGTTTCGTATTCGAAGGTTTCTCCGGATGCGAGGCAGGCTAGCCACTCGGTCACGATCCCCTCAACGTCCTCGGGGTGAATGAAAGCCTTCCAGTTCCAGCCGCTCACCTGCTCCAGAGTGGCGCCCAGGTATTCCAGCCAAGGCTTATTGAAGTAATCGAGGTAGCCGTCGGGCCTGGCGGTGTGTATCAGCGCGGGGATGGAGTCGACGAGGAGCTGAATATTGAACGACTCCGATGCCCGCCCTGAGGAAGCCATGGCGGGCATAATACACCGCTGCGATTCGGTTATCCATCCGCCCACTGCCAGCAGCGCCACGCAAGGAAGGATTCGCAGGAGCATGCTGGCTAGGGGTGTCAATATCTCGGCACGCGTGAGAATACTGACAGCAGAGTCCGGCCGCATCGCCACGAGCGCCAGTTAAATGAACTTTTTTCAACAAGATAGAAGGGCGGTCCTTTGGGCGGCGAAATGCCCGCCACAACTGCCGCTCGCGCCTTTGTCGCCTGCCTGCCGGCCGGCGAAGGGGAGGGAAGGAATGGTGGTCAGATGAGCGATTCATTTTTTTCTTCTCGCGGAGAAAGGTTCTAGGGAACCATGGCCACAATTGCGATACCGCAGAAGCAGGCCGGGACCCAGACGCGTGCATTCGTCGTCGCCTGGGCCTTCACGGTCGTCTTCTATTTTCTTGAATACGCCATCCGGTCGTCGCCCGCCGTAATGATTTCGGAGTTGGAAGCGTCGTTCGGCACAACGGCTCTGGGCGTCAGCGCGATCCTGGGGATCTACTACTACACCTACTCGAGCATGAGCCTGGTCGCGGGAGCGGCGCTTGATCATTTCGGGGCAAAACGCTCAATTCCTGTCGGCGTCGCCATTTTAGGAGTCGGCTGTTTGCTGTTCAGCCTGCCGTCGGTGCTTGACGGAAATATCGGGCGGTTGCTGCAAGGGGCCGGTTCAGCGTTTGCGTTCACCGGCGCAGTCTATCTGGCGGCGCACGGATTTTCAGCGCGCTACCTGGCGACGGCGATTGGCGCCACGCAATGTGTTGGGATGCTCGGTGGTTCTGCCGGCCAGTTTGTAGCCGGGCCGATGATCGAGCATGGCGTGAACGTCCATGTTTTCTGGATTGGAATAGGAATCGTGGTCCTAATCAATGCGGTTCTTGTATTCCTGGCGGCGCCAAAGCAGCAATTGGGAGAGCACATGCAGGCGGGCGGTATTGGCGCGCTGCTGAAGCCGTACGAGATTGTCTTCAAGAATCCGCAATCCTATCTCTGCGGAATTGTTGCCGGCCTGATGTTCGCGCCGACCACGATTGGAGACATGATTTGGGGCGTAGCATCATTTCAAAAGGACCTGCAATTTACGTATCACCAGGCAGTGATCGTCGCCTCGATGGTTCCCCTCGGGTGGGTTTTCGGATGTCCGCTGCTTGGGTGGCTTTCGGACCGCATTGGCAAGCGAAAGCCGGTGATTATCGGGAGCGCGGCATTCATGATTTTGGCTGCGGCTCAGATTGCATTCAAACCATTGCCGATTTCAACGAAGGCCGCGATGTTCCTATTCGGCGTAGCATCGGGTGCCGCGATGATTCCTTACAGCGTGATCAAGGAAGTGAACCCAGACAGCGTGAAAGGCAGCGCGACTGGCGGAATTAATTTTCTCGTTTTTGCGCTTACAGCCTTCCTTGGCCCGGTCTATGCGGATCGCATTGGGAAGAGCACCGGTCTCGTTTCCGATTTGCACGCCCATTTTCAGAAGGGCGCGATCTTTTGGATTGCTTGCTGTGCCGTTGCGATCTTGGTGAGCTTTTTCCTACGGGAGACGGGACCAGCCGCGCAGGCGCCGGCGGGGTCGAAATAGCAACAAATTGCGGCAAAGCGAGAAGGCGAATGGCCGCTGTAAGCCCGGATCGATCTCGTTGAATGTGCACGGACACAAATAAGGGGAGAGAAAAATGCCACAGAGAATAGCGGATGAGTTGATCAGCAGGCTTGCCAGCGCCGGCGTCGAACGGATCTATGGAATCGTGGGCGACAGCTTGAACCCGGTAACCGACGCCATACGCCTGAACGGCAAAATCAAGTTTATTCACGTTCGCCACGAAGAGACGGCCGCCTATGCCGACGGCGCCGAAGCGCAATTGACCGGCAAGCTGACGGCTTGCGGGGGAAGCTGCGGCCCGGGCAGCCTCCATTTGATCAACGGACTGTTCGATTGTCACCGCAGCAATGCGCCGGTCCTCGCAATCGTCTCGCATATTCCCACCAGCGAGATCGGCACGGGCTTTTTCCAGGAAACCCATCCGGAGAACTTGTTCAAGGAATGCAGCTACTACTGCGAGTTGATCTCGAATCCAAAGCAATTTGAGCGCGTGCTGCACAGCGCGATGCAGAACGCGGTGGGACTAGGAGGCGTCGGCGTGATCGTCCTGCCCGGCGACATCGCCGGAGCGCCGCTGCCGACGGACGGGACGCCCCGGTCGCTGGCGTCCAATCCAACGCCGCGTCCCTGCGAAAGCGAGATGCACGAGCTGGCCGAAATGATCAACTCCGCGAAGAAAGTCGCGCTTTTCTGCGGCATCGGATGCGCCGGCGCGCACGACGACGTCGTCGCGCTCGCGGAGAAACTGAAAGCTCCGGTCGGACACTCCTTCCGCGGAAAGCCGTTCATCGAGTACGACAATCCCTTCGATGTCGGCATGAACGGATTGCTCGGCTTCGGCGCGGCTTACGATGCGGTTCACGAATGCGACCTGCTGCTGCTTTTGGGCACGGATTTTCCTTACGAAAAATTCCTGCCCACGAAGACCAAAATCGTGCAACTGGACATCCGTCCCGGCCGGTTGGGCCGACGAAGCAGGCTCGACCTCGGACTCATCGGCGACGTCCGCGAAACCATCAAGTCGCTGCTGCCAATGATCGAGACGAAAACCGACCGCAGCTTTCTGGACAGGATGCTTGCGAAGCATAAAGAGGCTCGCCGCAGACTGAATGTGTATGTTGATCACGTCGGAAAACGCACGCCCATGCACCCGGAACCGGTCGCGGCTGCGCTTGGCGATGCTGCGGCAGACGATGCGATCTTCACCGTCGATACGGGAATGTGCAACGTCTGGTCGGCGCGATACATCAAGGCGACAAAAAACCGGCGAATTCTGGCTTCCTTCAGCCACGGCTCGATGGCCAACGCGCTGCCGCAGTCGATCGGCGCTCAGGCGTCCCACCCTGACCGGCAAGTGGTGGCCATCTGCGGCGATGGCGGCCTGGCCATGTCTATGGGTGATTTGCTGACGATCACACAATATGACCTGCCCATCAAGGTCGTGGTGTTCGACAACGGCGCGCTGGGAATGGTGAAGGTAGAAATGGAGGTCGCTGGATTGCCGGACTATCAGACCGATTTGAAAAATCCCAACTTCGCGAAGATGGCCGAGGCGATCGGCATCATGGGTGTACGGATCGAAAATCCGGCCGACATCGCGTCGGGGATCAAGAAGGCGCTTCAGCATCCGGGGCCGGCGCTCATTGACGTCGTTACTGATCCCAATGCCGTGTCCTTGCCGCCGCATGTCACCTCGGATCAGGTGATAGGCTTCGGGATAACCATGGGCAAACTGGTGCTCTCCGGTCATATCGACGAGGTGGTGGACACAATCGAAACGAATATTCGGCACATCTGAGCCCCAGCACCAACGTGATCTCGCTAAACGGGATCGCCGTGGCGGAGAGAGAAGATGGGGAGTGCTCGGCGGGGGTTGGTGTCACGGCCGGTTGTGGTCCATCCGGCAGGGAAAGCAGTGGCGAGGGTCGCTAAGGCCGCGAATCGGTCCGGCTGGCCACGCTGCGCTATCTGACGACGGAGAAGGATAAGCTGGGTCACGCGTTGGCTGAACTTTGATTCCTTCCGCTCTCGAAAGCCCCCAGAGTCCGGGGCTGGCTCCCGGGGGGGCCAATGACAGCATTTGTACAGGTGCGAGCATATTGACACCCTCTAGCGGGCATGGAACCGAGGGGGAGACGTAAGTCGCGTTGCATCAGGATTTTGAGGGGTCCCCCGTTTGGATTTCAAAGTGCCCCCATCATCGGTCAAGTTTCGGAGGGGGTACATGCCCTCGTAGACATGACCGAGCATGATTCTTCGGTTGGCCAGGAGTGCACACGGTCTTGAGACCAAGAAGCGCGATGAGACGGAGCGAGCAAACCCGCGTGGTTGTAGCCAGATTGGCAGGCATCGCCGTATTGCTGGGAGGCGGGCTGCTTGCGGCGTCATTGTGCTTCGGCTCGCCTCAAAATCCTTCTCAAATCCCGAACATATTTGACCCGCGCTCGACGCCGGCAAAAGCGATCTTTCACCTCTCGCAATTCGTTTTGGCGATCACCGGGCTGATCTTTGCGGTTGTTTTCGGCTTGTTGACCTACGTGCTGGTGAAATACCGCAAGCGCCCCGGAGATTCCGGCCGCGAGCCCACCCAGGTGTACGGCAGCACGCAAATTGAGCTGGCCTGGACAGTCATCCCGATTCTGATAGTAGTGGTTTTGTTTCTTGCGACCGCGCGGGTAATCCACTCGATCCAGGATGCACCGAAGCCCGCGTCTGCTTTGGAAGTCGTCGCCATCGGACATCAGTTCTGGTGGGAATTTCGTTACCCGCGGCTGGGCATCGTCACCGCGAACGAGCTGCATGTTCCGGTGAGCGACCCCGCCCAACCGACACCCACATTTTTGACTCTGCTTTCCGCCGACACGGATCACAGCTTTTGGATTCCCCAGCTCGGCGGGAAAACAGACTTGATTCCGAACCGCGTGAACAACATGTGGATGGACCCGTACCAGACGGGCCTCTACTTCGGCCAGTGCGCGCAATACTGCGGCACGCAGCACGCGAAGATGCTATTGCGGGTGTACGTCGACAGCTCGGGTGAATTCGACGCCTGGGTCCGCGCCCAACAGCAGCCAGCCGTCCGCGACAAGGATGTCAGCGCCGGCAGGCGCGTTTTCGAAACCACCGCATGCATCAACTGCCACGCGGTTGGCGGCAGTGTCGCGAATGGGCGCTTTGGCCCGGACCTGACGCACCTCATGAGCCGTCAGACAATCGCATCGGGCGCGGCCGATAACACGAAGGCCAATCTCCGTTTGTGGGTTCAGACTCCCGATGCCATCAAGCCGGGCTCGCTGATGCCCGCGATGCAACTCAGCAAGGCGGACCTGGATGCGCTGGTGGATTATCTCGTGACGCTCCGGTAGCCGAAGGATCTGGGGGAGCACTTATGTCGTCGGATGCGATGGCCATTCCCAGTGCAGGAACGGCGGCTCGGCCCTGGGTCGAAGTGATGCATGAATGGGTGACGACCGTTGATCACAAGCGCCTGGGAATTCTCTATATCGTCTACGCACTTCTCTTTCTCGTTGTAGCCGGCCTCGAGGCCATGGTCATTCGCATCCAGTTGATTCGCGCTCATAACGATTTCGTTTCACCTCAAGTATTCAATCGCATGTTCACGATGCACGGCACGACGATGATTTTTTTCGTGGCCATGCCCGTCCTCTTCGGGTTTGCGAATTATTTGATCCCATTAATGATCGGCGCGCGCGACATGGCCTTTCCACGGCTGAATGCGTTCAGTTTTTGGCTCACGGCTTTCGGAGGGCTTCTTCTTTACTTCAGCTTCCTCGGCGGCAACGGGCTCTATGGAGCCGGCAACGCGCCGGACGTGGGCTGGTGGGCGTACGCGCCGCTGACAGCAAAGGCGTTTTCGCCGGGCCCCAGTTCGGATTATTGGACCATTGCGGTGCTGGTGTCTGGGTTCGGCAGCATGGGGACCGCCATCAACCTGATCGCGACCATTTTCTGCATGCGATGCCCGGGGATGACGCTGAATCGCATGCCGTTGTTCGCTTGGCTGAACCTGGTGATGTCGGGATTGGTTCTAATCACCATCACCCCGCTCACAGCCGCGCAGATCATGTTGATGGTCGACCGGTATCTCGGCGGCCATTTCTTCGACACGCAGGCGGGTGGCTCGGCCGCGATTTGGATGCACTTCTTTTGGATCTTCGGACACCCGGAGGTCTACATTCTAATCATTCCCTCGTTTGCATTTGTGTCGGAAATCGTGCCCGTCTTTTCCAGAAAACCGATTTTCGGATACTCGGTCATGGTGGCGGCTACCGTGTGCATCGGATTCTTGAGCATGAGCGTATGGGCGCATCACATGTTCACGATCGGGATGAGCGCCTACTCCAACAGCTTTTTCGCGATTACCAGCATGGCCATTGGCGTTCCGACGGGAATCAAGATCTTCAACTGGCTGGCCACCATGTGGGGCGGAAAAATCCAATTCAAGACGCCGATGCTTTTCTGCATCGGATTTCTGTTCCAGTTTTTGATCGCGGGGCTCACCGGCATCATGCTTGCCTCTGCGCCTTTTGACTGGCAGCTCAGCCTCTCGTACTTCGTTGTGGCGCACTTTCACTACGTAATCGTGGGTGGAATCCTTTTTGCACTCTTCGCGGCGTTCTATTACTGGTACCCGAAAATCACCGGAAGAATGCTCAGCGAGACGCTGGGCAAAATCCATTTCTGGCTTTTCCTGATCGGATTTCACGTGACTTTCGACGTGATGCACATCCCCGGATTGCTCGGGATGCCGCGCCGGATTTACACGTATGAGCCCCGCCCTGGTTGGGAGACGCTGAACCTGATTGTCACGATTGGTGCATTCATCCAGGGCGCCGCCGTACTCGTGTTTGTCGCGAACCTCATTCTCTCTTTTTTCAAAGGGGCCAAAGCCGGCAACGATCCCTGGGATGCTTGGACTCTGGAATGGTCGGTGAGTTCACCGCCCCCGGCTTACAACTTCGCTTCCATTCCCACAGTTGCCAGCCGCCGGCCGTTGTGGGACCTGAAGCATCCCGAAGACCCGGACAGCCGCTATGAGTGAAAGGATCGAGCCATGAGCGCGGTCACAACCCCGTTGCCCAGCCGTTCTCTCGAATGGAGACTTCCATATCGAGGAAAAGTCGCAATGGCCGGCCTCATCATCGCCGAGTCCTCGATCTTCACCATTTTCGTGGTGGCCTACCTCTTTTACATTGGAAAGAGCCTGAGTGGGCCGACTCCGCGCCAGGTGCTGGAAACGCCCATCTTCTTTACGGTCTGTCTGTTGTCCAGCAGCCTCACGATTCATCTGGCGGGCCGAGAGCTCGAGCGCGGCCATCGCGTTTCGTTCCGGATCTTGTGGTTGATCACGATTGTTCTTGGCGCCCTCTTCTTGTTCGGCACCGGGCGTGAATGGCACCGGCTGATCTACGAACGCGGGCTCACCATTTCCACGAATCTTTTTGGCACGACGTATTACTCGCTGGTTGGCCTGCATGCCACTCACGTGACGGCAGGGCTGATCCTGCTGAGCATTGTGCTGCTCTTCAGTCTTGCCGATCGTGTTGGAATGGAGCAATCGGCTCGAATCGGAACGCTTTCCATGTACTGGCATTTTGTAGACGCCGTGTGGGTGGTTGTTTTCACCGTCGTTTACATTGTCGGGCGCTGAGGAGAAGGAATGGCGACGCACCTGGCGGCGAAAAATATGGGCCCCGGCGGTCCAGTCCCGGGCGAGATTGAGGTCCCCGCGCCGACGGCATGGCCGATTGTTCTCGCTCTTGGGACCACTTTGATGTTCGCCGGCCTGCTGACGAGTGGGTCGGTGAGCCTGCTGGGCATCGCCCTGGCTGCGGCAGGTTGCGCCGGGTGGTTTCGGGAAGTACTTCCTGAAGAGCATGAGGTGGCTGAGCCGGTCGTTCGCGAGGAACTGCACATCGCCACCGAGCAACTCGTTGTTGATCGTCTTCCGGTCGCCCCAGAGCTGGTGCGAGCGTGGCTTCCGCTCAAGACTTATCCAATTTCAGCAGGCGTAAAGGGAGGCTGGGCCGGCAGTGTCGCGATGGCCGTGCTGGCTTGCACGTACGGAGTGCTGAAGGCCGGCAGCATCTGGTATCCGATCAACCTTCTTGCCGCCACGGTTTATGGGCAGTCGCTAAAGCTCGGCCCCGCACAACTCTCCTCCTTCCACGCCGACAGCTTCGCGATGGCGGTGCTTCTGCACGGGATCGGATCCACTCTCGTGGGTTTGCTCTACGGCGCCATGCTGCCCATGTTTCCGCGACGGCCGATCGTGCTCGGAGGCCTGATTGCTCCGGTACTGTGGTCGGGGTTGCTCTATTCGATTTTGAACCTCCTCAATCCACTGCTTGCCAGCCACATCGACTGGGCCTGGTTCATGGCATCTCAGGTGGCCTTTGGTGTCGTCGCGGGTGTTGTTGTCGTGCGGCAGGAGCGAGTCCCAACGGCCGAGAATTTGCCTTTTGCGGTCCGCGCGGGTGTCGAGACGCCCGGAATCATGGAAGAGAAGCGAGGCAAGGACGAATCGAGATGAGGGCCTGCCTTTTCATATCCGCAGCATTGGGGTTGTCCGCGGTATTGTGCGGGTGTGCCGATGCGCCGGGAAAACAGGTTGCTGCCGGCACGCCGATTGCCCCGAATGAAATTTCGGACTTCAAAGTTCTGTATGGCGAAAACTGCTCGGGTTGTCACGGAGCCGAGGGAAGGGGAGGCGCCGCGATCGCTCTGGGAGACCCGGTGTATTTGGCGATTGCAGACGACACGGTCTTGCGTCGCGCGGCCACGAATGGAATTCCTGGAACGTCGATGTCGGCCTTCGCTCAGAGCGCGGGCGGAATGCTCACGGAAAAACAGATTGATGCGATCGTCCGAGGAATGCGTGAACGTTGGGCGAAGCCAGGGGCTCTCAATGGAGCGGCTCCGCCGCCGTATTCCTCCGCTGCTCCCGGCGACGCTTCTCGCGGCTCGGCGGTCTATGCCGCATTTTGCCAGTCGTGCCATGGCCCTGACGGCCGCGGCGGCCCAAAGGCAAGTTCCGTCGTCGACGGATCCTTTCTCGCTCTCCTTACCGACCAGGAGCTTCGGACGATTGTGATCGTGGGCCGGCCGGATTTAGGCGCTCCGGACTGGCGAAATAATGTCCCAGGCAGGCCCATGTCTGCGCAAGACGTGTCGGATGTCGTCGCCTGGCTGGCCTCCCAGCGCGCCCAATTCCCCGGCGGGCCTTATCCCAGCCGCGCAAGCTCCACAGGAGCACTCCGATGACTCTTCCAACCGGCCTTACCAGGCGCGAACTCTTAACGAGGCTGGGAATTTTCCTGAACAGCATTGTCGCCGTAATTCTTGCAGTCCCAATCGTGCGTTACCTTCTCTCACCGGTCGCTCGCGGTCGAAAACTTGGTTATGAGTCGTGGGTGCCTCTCGGGAACCTCGACCAATTTCCTCCCGGCCAGACTCGCCTGGCTACCTACCGGAACCCCGTTGTAGATCCCTGGGACGGTGAAACCGCGGACATTGCCTGCTGGGTTCGCAATGTGGACGGAAAGATTTTTCAGGTATTCGCAATAAACTGCGCCCACCTGGGGTGTCCGGTTCGCTGGTTCGCCCAGTCGAGTCTCTTCATGTGTCCCTGCCACGGCGGGGTGTATTACCAGGATGGTTCGCGCGCCTCCGGGCCCCCGGAACGCGGGCTCTTCGAATACCACTACAGGATCGACGGCGGCACCCTGCTCATTCAAGCCGGCGAGATGCCCACACCGGGCCACGCCGCAAAGATCGTCCGAGGAATCGGCCCATGCGCCTGATTGCATCCATCGGCGAGTGGCTCGACGAGCGTCTGCAGCTTGCCGCCTCGATCCGTGAGACCGCGGAGCATCCTGTTCCAAGCAAGACCGCCAGTTGGTTCTACGTTTTTGGCAGCGCTGCTCTGGCGGTGTTTGTGCTCCAAGTGGTTACCGGCATCTTGCTGGCGCTCATTTACGTACCGTCGGCAGGAGAGGCATGGAGCAGCCTTCAGACGCTGAATCACAGCGTTTCGCTCGGCTGGTATATCCGTGCACTCCACGGATGGGGCTCGGATTTCATGGTCGCGATTGTCCTGATCCACATGGTGCAGGTTTTTCTCTTTGGCGCTTACAAATATCCGCGCGAGCTCACGTGGGTTGTGGGCGTGTTTCTGCTGCTCGTCACGCTCGGCATGGCCTTCTCGGGCCAGGTTTTGAGATTCGATCAGGATGCCTACTGGGGGCTGGGGATTGGAGCTTCGATTTCGAGCCGCGTTCCCTTGATTGGTCCGTGGGTCGTCAAGCTCTTGCTGGGCGGCCCGATCATCGCCGGAGCAACGCTTTCACGTTTCTTCGCGCTTCATGTGTTCGTCATTCCGGGGCTCCTTATCGCGTTTGTCAGCGTTCACCTGCTCATGGTTCTAAAGTTGGGCATCAATGAATGGCCGATGCCGGGGCGGATGGTCCGCAAGGCCACGTATTTGCAGGAATATCACGAGCTGACAAAGAAGGACGGCGTGCCATTCGTTCCCGGCGCGATTTGGAAAGATCTCTTTTTCTCTGGCTTCATCCTTATCGCGATCGCGCTTTGCGCCTATTACTCTGGCCCCTTCGGTCCTTCGGGCCCTCCGGATCCCACGATTATTCAGACATCGCCGCGGCCGGACTTTTTTTTCTTGTGGCTTTATGCGGTGCTCTCGTACCTTCCGGCCTCCATGGAAACGCCGGTTCTACTGATTGGCCCCGTGGTTGCGCTTCTCGCGCTTTTCCTTCTTCCTTTTCTTGCCGGTGAAGGCGAGAAAAGTTGGCGGCGCAGGCCCTTCTCGGTGCTGGCGGTGCTCCTCGCGGCGGTATCGCTTGCAACCTTCACGCATCTCGCTGAGCACACGCCATGGAGTCCCGTGATGGATGCGTGGAGCGGGATTCCGATTCCGGCGGAATTTCTGCAAAACCGCACGGCGCTGGAACGGCAGGGCGCCCTGATTTTCCAGGTCAAGCAGTGCCACAACTGCCATTCGCTCGCAAACCGGGGCGGAAACCGCGGGCCGGCCCTCGATGCAGTGGCGGTACGCCTGACCCAGGATCAATTGATTCGTCAGGTCATTCAGGGGGGCGGAAACATGCCTGCGTACGGCAAGAATTTGAGCCCTGCGGAAACGACGGCGCTCGTCGCATTCTTGCAGTCCCTGCATCCACTAGGTCAATCGCCGGCGCGGGACGCCTCCCGCGCGATTGCGATTTCAGGCGAGGCTGGCAAGCCGGCTTCAAATTCTCCATAACCAATCTATGACGCCGGAAACTCAAGCCGCTTTGCATTCGTGGTCCGCTCCCGTCGGAGTAGACGCATCGCTGTGTGTCGCAGCGATGGTCTATACGACAGGCTGGAATCGTCTTCGGACTGTTTTCGCGACCCAACTTCCGCTCTGGCGCCTTGCAGCTTTCTTGGCCGGAGTCGTGGCCGTCTGGATCGCGATCGGTTCCCCGCTTGAAGCGTTGGACGATGCCTCGCTCACCGTCCACATGGTGCAGCATCTGCTGCTGAGCGCCATCGCACCTCCTTTGATCCTGCTCGGCGCTCCCGCATTGCCGCTCCTTCGAGGACTCCCGCAATCGATCGCGCGCAAGGTCGCGAGCCCAGTTCTGCGATTGCCTTTGGTGAAGCGGTTGGGCCGCCTGGTTTCCAACCCTGCGATCTGCTGGCTGGCCGCCGCGCTTGCCTTGATCGGATGGCATATTCCTTCGCTATTTGAGCTGGCGTTGCGCTTGGATTGGTTGCACAAATCGGAGCACGCGACTTTTTTCGGGGCGGGTTTGATGTTCTGGTGGCCGGTGGTCCAGCCGTGGCCGAGCTCACCGAGTTGGCCCCGCTGGGCCATTCCTTTGTATCTTTTCGCTGCGACGCTCCCCTGCGACGCGCTTTCCGGATTCCTCACATTTTGTGACCGGGTCGTCTATCCCTCCTATTTTTTTTCGCCGAGGCTCTTCGGTCTTTCTCCACTCGAAGACCAGCAGTGCGCGGCAGCTCTGATGTGGGTCTCGATCACGCTTATCTTTTTAATTCCGGCGGTCCTCGTCATTCTCAGGATTCTTTCGCCCGGAAATGCGGCACCCCCTGAGGAAATCTGGGCGGAGTGGCGGAGACTCCTTGCAAAATCCCTGCGCCCCTCGAAGCCGGAGGCCGCCTGACCGTGGCAACCAAACCGGCGATGGCCTTCTTGAACGAGCGCGAGGGGCGCAGGAGAGCCGCCCAGCCGCGCCATATGCAACAGCGTCCGACGATTGGGCGCTGACCAAGCCGGAAGTGAATTTCCTGATTCTCCTCACGACCTTTGCAGGTTTCTACCTCGCTCCCATGAGCGATCTCGTGAAGTTCCGCTCTCTTCTCGCCCTGCGAACGCTTCTCGGTGCGCTGCTGGGTGGATTGAAGAAATTGTCTGCGAGGCCCGGACTCAATCCGGAATGGAGAACCAAGAAATCGACACGACTGCGATAGCACAAATAAAACCCGGGGTGCTAATTCGATTGCCCGCACAGGAAATTTGCGGACGCGGGTTGGGAAAGCCCGTCCCCAGCAGTGCCGCGGAAAACCGAGGCAAATCCCTTAAAGCCGGGGCGAAACTGGAGGCGCGGGTGGGAATCGAACCCACGTATAAAGGTTTTGCAGACCTCTCCCTTACCACTTGGGTACCGCGCCCCGGAGTGTACAGTATAGCGAAAGTTGCGGCCCGTTTCAGCCGGGAAGAGGGTTTGGTGGCATCCCTTCCCCGGGCCGCGCCTGCTGTGCCGACCGAGTCAAGCCTCGGTTCGATTGATTGGCCTTTAGAACGCCGGACGGTCAAAAAGCGGCGTCAAGCCGCCGCACTCCAGAGAAGCATTGCCTGCGGCAGCGCGTCAGTGGATGCGGAGCTCGAAGGGCACGAGGGCTTGCACCGGCTCCATCGACTCGACGATTCGGCGCAACGTGGCCTCGAGCGGGCGCGCATCCAGGCGGCCGGGATCAACTGCGCTCCTCGCCAGCGCCGGAAAATCTTCCGCGCCGCCCTCGGATAATTGGTCCCGCCCGCGCTCGAGAAGCTGCTCAAAAAAAGTCTTCTCTTCAGGCAGGCGCACGATGCGTACCTGCGCGCTCGCCGGAATGTGCGCGAGCCGCTTCGCGACTTCGATCGCGCGGTCGAGCCCGCCGAGCTCATCTACTAATCCAATTTCCTTGGCCTGCGCCCCGCTCCACACGCGTCCTTTGCCGATCTTGTCCACCGCTTCGACCGGCATGTTGCGCCCCTTCGCGACACCCTTCTTGAATTCGTCGTACATCTGCTGGATCGACTTCTCGATATAGGCGCGCTGCGCCGGGGTGAAATTCTGCTGCGCGGAAAAAAGCGAGGCGTTGTCGCTGGTCGCCACGCTATCGGTGCTCAGCCCGAGCAAACCGAACAGCCCCGAGATATTCCATTTCCCGATGACCACGCCGATCGAACCCGTAATCGTATTCGGGTCGGCCACAATTTTGTTTGCCGGCGCCGCAATCCAGTATCCGCCCGAGGCAGCAACGTCCGACATCGACACCACCACCGGCTTCGCGCCGGTGGCCAGCTCGACTTCGCGGCGAATCACTTCGCTCCCCACGACGGAGCCCCCGCCCGAATCTATCCGCAGAACGATCGCCTTGATACCGGAGTCCGTGCGCGCTCGCCGGAGGTCTGCGGCCACGGAATCTCCGCCCATCGTCCCGCCGCCCCCCGGCGATTTCGACGAGGCTCCCGAGACGATCAGTCCGGTTGCGGTCACAACCGCAATTTTTTCTCCCATGAAATTATTCAGGAATATCCGGTAGCGCGCGAGTGGGATGGGATTCCAATCGCCTACGCGTCCCCGGAAATATTCCTGCACCTGATCCCAATAGCCGAGGCGATCCACAATTCCAGCTTGCACGGCCTCAGTGGCCACAATCGGCCCGCGCTTTACCAGCGCCTCGAATTTCTCCCGCTCCATTCCGCGCGCCGCGGCGGCGTCGGTGAGGTACTGGTTGTAAACGCTGCGCAGCAGTGAATCCACTTCCTCGCGGTGCGCCGGAGTGAATTTCTTTTCCGTGTAGGTGTTTCCCGCGGTTTTGTATTCCGCGATGTGGTAGTACTCGGGAACGATTTTCAGCTTGTCGAGCGTTCCGCGCAAAAACAGCGCCTCCGCCATCAACCCGCGGATGTTCACGGGCGTCGTGGGCACCAGCCAAATCTGCTGGCACGCGCTGGCGAGGTAATACTCGGGATTGCCGATGCCGTCGTAGCCCAGATAGCAGAGGCTCGGCTTCCCGCTCTTGCGGAAGGCCATCAGGTGCGCGCGGATTTCTTCGAGCTTGGCCCAGCCGGTTTGCAGCGGCGCAATTCGCAACACGATTCCGGAAATGCGCGCGTCGGTGCGGGCTGCATCGATCGCGTCTACATAATCATGCAGCGCGGGTGCGGGACCCTCGCCGAGGAAATCAAAAAATTCCACAGGCCGCTGCTCGTTGATCTCGCCTTCCGCGTCGAGAACGAGCACGGAGCCGCGGGCCAGCCGCGCCGGCTTCGACGCCGCCCAGATCAGCCCGATAATCAGCAGGACCATCACGCCAATGATCAGCGCTCGCCGTTTTCCCCAAGTCATCGTCATCCCTCGCTTCTGCTCATTCCCAGCGGCTGACTCGACCCTACCACGTTAGCACTCGGATGCCGAATTCGGTAGAGGCCTCGCGGCGATTCGCAGCCGCAAAAGCCGCGCATTGCGGATTGACTTGCGCAGAGTCGCGGCCTAGCATGGCGCGCACCGGGAGGGGTATGTGGCCCCGCGAAACGGGCCGGGAGCGCGCAGGGCTTTGCTCGGCGTGGCCGTCCTGGCGGCGATTCTCTTCCTTGCGCACGAAGGGCTGCGGCCTCCCGCGCCGAAGGCTGTCGCCGCGCCCGCAACGGAATTCTCCGCGGGCCGCGCGCGCGAAGTTCTGAACCGCCTGGTCGGCGACGGCGTCCCGCATCCGACCGGTAGCCCTGCAAACGACGCGGTTCGCGCCCGTGTGATCGAGGAATTCACGAAAATCGGCTACAAGCCCGAAGTCCAGACCGGCTTCGGCTGCGACGAGTTCGGGACGTGCGCCACCGTCAAGAACGTGCTGGCGCGGCTCGACGGCACAGCGGGAACGGGCGCGGTGCTCTTGGCGGCGCACTACGATTCTGTCCCCGCAGGCCCCGGAGCGTCGGATGACGGCGCGGGCGCGGCGACTGTGCTGGAAGTCGCGCGGGCGCTGAAGGCGTCACCGATTCCGCGCAATCCCGTAATTATTCTGATTGATGATGGCGAAGAGCCGGGCCTGCTCGGCGCTCGCGTGTTCGTGGACAAGCATCCGTGGGCCAAGGAAGTGCGCGCCGCCGTGAACGTCGATTCGCGAGGGAGTTCCGGCTCGAGCCTGATGTTTGAGACCGGCGCGGCGAACTACTGGGCCGTCGACCTCTATGCGCGCCACGCGGCACGTCCTGCGACAAATTCGATTTTTTATACGGCCTACAAACAGTTTCCAAACGATACGGATTTCACGATCTTCAAAGCCGCGGGATTTCAAGGACTCAATTTCGCGAATGTCGCAAACGTGGCGCACTATCACACCCCGCTCGATAATTTTGCCAATGCGGACCCTGGCACACTCCAGCACCACGGCGAAAATGCGCTCCCCTCTGTGTTGGCGCTCGCGAATAGCGATCTTTCGAAACTGGCGCAAGAGCCCGCCACCGCGACGGTTGATCTGGCCGGCGATCCTCAGCGCGACGCTGTGTACTTCGATATTTTCGAGCGCGGCGTCATCTACTGGCGAGTCGCGCGGACGCTCGGCTTCGCCATCGGCGCGGCGGGCATTTTGCTGCTCGAAATTGCGTGGATGCTGTGGCGGAAGCGGCTGACGCCGCCGGCGTTTATCTGGGGACTTCTCGCCTGGCTCGCGATGATTCTCGTGGTCGCGGGCCTTGCCTACGCGCTTCTCTGGGCGCTGCGAAAGGCGGGAGCGCTCAGCGTGAACTGGGTGGCGCATCCGCTCCCGCTCGAGCTCGCATTTGCGGCGCTCGCGGCGGCGGTGGTTTGCTCTTTTGCAGACGCGCTCGCTCGCAAAGCCGGATTCCTCGGCTTATGGGCGGGAGTGTGGCTGTGGTGGGCGCTGCTTTCGGTGGTGAGTGCTTGGCAGGCTCCGCAATTGAGCTACATCGTGGTGGTGCCAACATGCGTTGCCGCAGTGGCAGGGTTGCCGATGGCGCTGTGGCCCGGCGGGGAGCCTCGCGCGGCAGCGCTGGCCACCATCATTCCGCTTGCGGCAGCGGGAATCGTCTCCTTTGGCCCGCTGCTGCTGCTCTATACAGGACTCGGAAATCCAATTCTGCCGGTCACTTCAATTCTTTCGGCTCTCGTGTTGACGCCTTTCGCTCCGCTCTGCGCCGACCTGCGCACCGCGCGCGGGCTTACGCGTCTTTCAATCCCGGCTGTCACGATTGTCGCTACGCTGCTCTCCGCCTTTGCAGCGATTGTGGCGCCTCCATTTTCGGCCAAGGCGCCTGAGCGCGTGAACTTCATCTACTGGCTCGACGCTGACTCTGGAAATTCGCACTGGGTGGTGAAGCCGGCTTCGGGCCGGTTGCCGGAGCCGATCCGCGTGGCCACGAATTTTCAGCGCGTGGAAAAGGGCCCATTCCCTTGGAGCTCGAATCCTGCTTTTCTGGCTGATTCGCCGCATCTGGAATTCCGGGCGCCCACATTTACGATTCTCGAGTCTTCAGTCAACGGCGGGCGGAGATCATATCGAGCGTTGCTGCGATCCGAACGCGGAGCCCCGGTGGCTGCCGCGCTCATCGAGCCCGGCGCAGCGATTGATTCGGTGCGCATGGAGGGAGAGCCGGTGCAGCCGGAGACCGAGGTGCTGCGCCGGTTTCTGAATGGCTGGCTGCTCTATGAGTGCCGCACGATGCCTGCAAAGGGCGTGGAGATCACATTTACTCTGCCGGTGGACAAGCCCGTGGAGATCCAGGTGATGGACCAATCCTACGGGATGCCGCTCGAAGGAATGTTTCTGCTGAAGTCGCGCCCGCTGACCGCGACGCCCTCGCAGGATGGCGACGTCACCATCGTGACCCGCCATGTGCAACTGATCCCTTAATGGACTCGCCTGAAAATGAGGATCGGGATTGTGGCGGCGTACCTCAGGGGTTGAAACCCCTGAGGATTCTATCCACTTCCGGCACGGCTGAAGCCGTGCCCGGACGAGAATCATTCTACAGACGTGCCAAAAATCGCCAGCGTCTGGCAAGACGCATTTTCGATTTTTCTTGTAGGGGCACGGCATGCCGTGCCCGGGTTCGTAGCCGCGCTTCGTGTTAAGGATTCTTCTCTACCAGGATCGCGTGGCCCTCCGCATCCTGCTTGATCTTCAGCTTGGCTTTCTCTTCGTTGGCCTTTTCGGCGCGAACTTGCCGCGCCAAGTCCGCCAGTGACATGTTCTGCGTCTGAAGCCGCGGCTGCGATTGTGGCGCGGAATTCGCCGCATTCCGCGCTTGGACCAACTGATGAATCTGGGCGGAAATATTCGGCGCACTCGGCTGTGCCGATTGTCCCAGGGGAGCGCGGGGTGCGGACTGCGGCCGTGGCGTCACGAGAATATTCGGGACGGGCGCGTTGGCGTCGCCATGTGCGTAGGCAGTCGCCGGCCCTTGAGCCACGCTGGGGGGCGGAGCGTTTGTGGATGCGCTGGGATCAATCTCCAGCGGGACCGTGAGGTAATCGCCCTCGTCGTAGTCATAATGGGTACGGTACTCATGTCCGGAAGCCCGGGCCGCGGGAGCGGGGCGCTGGAGGCCTTTGCTCGGCATACTGCGCCCGGGTAGTGCCGGCAAACGAGAGGGCGGCAGCTACGATTAGGGCTGGCTTCATGGCCACTTTCATAAATCTCACCTGAAGGTTGGACGTGCACCCCGACGCCGTGGTTACAGTACCGTTGTAAGCCACAGAGAATAAGAGCGTTATAAAAGATCTCGGTCCATTAGCTTGAGAGGCCCGCTCTTGTTGCCCAGAGCAGCGAGTAGCGCTCGCACAGCTAGGCCAATCAGATACCACCATCCCGTGCCAGCAACAAGAATCCAGCCCAATGCGAGCGCGGCATGCTTCCATGCCAGTGCATACACCGGGAGAGAAATGGGCAGGTCAGCCGGTAATATCCATGAAAACGCCCTCCCAGCGAATGAGAGGCTTGGGATGAAGAGGCCGATGTAACTCAGCACCATGGCCAACAAGTGAAGGCCCCCGAATATGAAAGGGAGACGTCGCATAATTCAATTTTGCACTCCGTGCGCTTGGTTATCCAATCTGCGTGCATGGGAGTGTTTCGAACGGGCCACGCCCGCAATTGTCGCTATGAGCCGCCGCAGCGTAGGATAGGACGCCATGCGATTCTGGTTTGCGCGCAACGGCGGGGTGCCGATCCGAGAGCAACTTGTCACCCAGGTGATTCTCGGCATCCTTTGCGATGAGCTGGCCCCCGGGCAGCGGCTGCCCAGCACGCGCGAGCTGGCTCGCCGCTTCCGCCTGCACCCCAATACGGTGAGCGCGGCTTACCGCCAACTGCAAATAGACCGCTGGGTGGAATTCCGGCACGGAAGCGGCGTATATGTGCGCAAAAGCAGGCCGGAGCTTCCGCGATCCTCCGCGCTGGCTCTCGATCAACTGATTGCGAATCTCTTCCGCTCGGCGCGCGAGCTAGGCGTCTCGCTGCCCGCCGTTCAAGCGCGCCTGCGCCATTGGCTCTCGCTTCAGCCGCCCGACCGTTTTCTGCTCATCGAGCCGGACGCGGAATTGCGGCGCATCGTCTTGTTTGAAATGAGCCGCGCGGTGAAATTTCCTGTCGCGGGCGAAGCACTGGACGCTTGCAGATCGCCGGAAAAACTCGAGGGCGCAATTCCCGTCGTCCTCGCAAACAAGCAGGAAGCGGTCCGGCAAGCCCTGCCTCCCGGAACGGAGTTGCTCGCGCTTTCGGTCCAGTCCGTTCCGCGTTCGCTAGGCGAGTGGCTTCCTGCCCCATCGGACACGCTGATCGGAATCGCGTCCGGCTGGCCCGGATTTTTGAAGCTGGCCCGAACGATGCTCACGGCTGCGGGATTTCACCGGGACGGCATGATTTTCCGCAACACGAGCGAGCCGGGGTGGCAAAGAGGATTGAAGCAAGCGGCGGCAGTGATTTGCGATTCGGTCACGTCCGCCGGGTTGCCGAAAGGATGCCGCGCGATTCCTTTTGCACTGCTTTCGGATTCCGCCATCACGGAGCTACAGCGGTACCAGCAATTCATCCTCGAGCCACTTGCTTAGGCGAAGTGACGTGGACCCATCTTACAAATGCCGAATCCCAGCGCCGCCGGGAACTTCAGGGGCTGAAGCCCTGCAAAATCGGCCATCGTAATGTCGCGGTTAAAACCGCGACCTACAAAGCGGGTTTATGAGATGGGTTGGCTCTACTGAAACCCTATTTATCTGAGCGCTGCCCATCAAGATCTTTGGAGTGCGGAAGCTTGCTTCCGCTTTGTTTTCGAATCCGGTGCACCTCCCGGCGTCGTCCGGCTGAGCCATTTCCGGCAAGATCTCAACAGAGGCAGAAAAGTCCCAGGCCTTCCGGCCTGGGCTAAATTCTGCCGCGCCTCCGGCGCCGGCTTGTCGATACATCTCTAGCGGCCAACTAAACTCAACCAACGCCGTAGGCGTGGGAGAAATTAGCCCAGCGCGGGAGCGCTGGGAATGCGGGCCACAATCACTTGGAGCGCCGTAGGCGCGGCACTCCTCACCCATTGCTGCGCTCCGACCGGGACCCAAACATCGCCCGTCTTGCCCGGCTGAATGTGACCCGTGCGATGAGTTCTGACGCTTGTGACATTCCGAAAAGTGTCATAAGGCGCCCTCTCGCGTCGCCTCATTCGCCCTAACCTCGATTCATCAATGTCTAGGAGGTGGAGAATGAGAAGCTTTGTGCTCACTTGCCTGCTCCTGCTCATGGCGTTTCCTGCGGGCGCGGTCGAAGATGGCCAAGTGATGTACACCGGGGGTACGGTCGCTCCTCTGGCAGCAGGCGCAGTCGGTCGCTTGGACACCACATCGGAAACCGCGTTGTCGTTCGAATACTCTGGAAACAAATTGGTCATCCCGTATGCACAAATCGAGTCGTTCCAATACACCGAAGAAGTCGCGCGCCATCTGGGAGTTCTTCCAGCGATTGCGGTAGGGCTCGTGAAGAAGCGGCAGCGACGGCACTATTTTCAGATCAGCTTTCGCGATGAGAGCAATGTGAGCCAGGTGGCCATTTTTGAAGTGCCTAAGCAAATGCCTCCGACTCTCCTGGCGGTGCTGCGAACGCGTGCCCCGCAAGCCTGCAAGCCGGCGTATGCCATGACGTGCCATCCAAGGAATTCGTGACCCCCGTCTTTCAACTGACTGCGCTGGGCCGGTTTGCCGCGGAGCGACGCGTCGGATACAATCACGCGTTTGCACAGGCCGCGGCGATGAATCCGATACGCCTCCACGACACGCTCAAGAACCGGCCCGAGCAGCTCGAGCCACTGCACTCGGGCGAAGTGCGGATCTACACCTGCGGACCGACGGTGTACGACTTCGCGCACATCGGCAATTTCCGCACGTTCGTGTTTCAGGACGTGCTGCGCCGGTTCCTCCGCGCGCGCGGCTATCGCGTGCTCCAGGTGATGAACCTCACCGACGTGGACGACCGCATCATCCAGAAAGCCGCCGCGGCGGGGGTGAGCATCCGCGAGTACACCGAAAAATATATCGAAGCCTTCCTCGAAGATATGCGCGCGCTCAATCTGGAGATGCCGGAAGAACTCGTGCGCGCCACCGACCACATCGAAGACATGGTCGCCCTGATCGAAAAGCTGCAACAAAAAGGGATGACCTACACGAGCGACGGCTCGATTTATTACCGCATCGCGAAATTTCCGGCGTACGGAAAACTCTCGAAGATCGACATGAGCGGGATCAAAGCCGGCGCGCGCGTCGATACCGACCGCTATGAAAAGGACGACGCCCGCGATTTCGCTCTGTGGAAAGCGCCCAAGCCCGGCGAGCATTTCTGGGAGACGCGCATCGGTCCCGGACGCCCGGGCTGGCACATCGAGTGCTCGGCGATGTCCATGAAGTATCTGGGCGAGACGCTCGACATTCACACCGGCGGCGTGGACCTCGCGTTTCCCCACCATGAAAACGAAATCGCGCAAAGCGAAGCCGCCACGGGGAAAACTTTCGTGCGTCTGTGGCTGCACGCCGAGCACCTGATCATTGAAGGCGAGAAGATGTCGAAGTCGCTCGGAAATTTTTATACGCTGCGCGATTTATTCGCGAAGAACTTCAAGCCTTCTTCGATCCGCTTTCTGCTGCTTTCGGTGCCCTACCGGCGCCAACTGAACTTCACGATGGACGGCTTGAAGCAGGCGGAAACTTCGGTGGAGCGGCTGAGGAATTTCGTGCGGCGGCTCACAGAAGTGAAGTTCGCAGCGGGCGCGAATCCGGAAATCCAAAAGCGCGCCGAGAAAGCCGAGAGCGATTTCGACGCGGGCCTGGCGGACGACTTGAATACGGCTGTGGCGCTTGCGGCAGTGTTCGATCTGGTGCGCGACGTGAACACGGCGATGGACCGCGGCGAATTCCGCCAGCAGGATGCGCCGCGCATCATTGCCGCGATGGAGAAATTCGACGCGATCCTGGCGCTCCTCACCGACGACGACAACGAAAAGCTCCGCAAACTCGGGTTCGGGACCGCTCTTCCCCAGATTCCGCCGGAAAAAATCGAAGCGCTCGTCGAAGAGCGCCTGTTGGCAAAAAAGCGACGCGACTTCAAACGCGCCGATGAAATCCGCCAGCAGCTTGCGGACTCTGGTATCATATTGGAGGACACCAAAGAAGGCGGCGTCCGCTGGAAGCAAAAATGAGCATCACCGCAAAATTTTCGCACCCGCTGCACAACCAGCCCTCGCACGAACGCCCGAATCTCTTCGGCGCGGCTTAAGCCCTACCCTCCGATTGTTGCGCCCGGCGCGCGCCGGCGGGAACCGGTCTGCGCGCGGGGACATAAAGATTTCATAAATTCAGATTTCGGAGGAAACCATGCAAGCAGTCGAGACGAAGCTACCAAACCTGGTGACGCCGTTGCCCGGGCCGAAAGCCCAGAAATTGGTCGAGCGCGACCACGACGTGATGTCGCCCTCCTACACGCGCAGCTATCCGCTCGTCGCCAAAAAAGGCCGGGGAGCGCTCGTGGAAGATGTGGATGGAAACATTTTTCTCGATTTCGCCGCGGGGATTGCCGTGGTGGCCACGGGCCACTGCCATCCCGAAGTCGTCGCCGCGATTCAAAAGCAGGCGGCCGAGCTGATTCACATGTCGGGGACGGATTTTTACTATCCGAATATGGTGGAGCTGGGCGAAAAGCTCGCCGCCATCGCGCCAGGCGATGGCCCCAAGCGCGTTTATTTCGGCAATTCCGGCACGGAGGCAGTGGAAGCAGCCATCAAGCTCGCCAAATATCACACCGGACGCGACAAGCTCATCGCGTTCCACGGAGCCTTCCACGGCCGGACGATGGGATCGCTTTCACTTACTGCCAGCCGCTCGATTCAGCGGAAAGGCTTCGGGACCCTGCTTTCGGGCGTGTTCCACATGCCTTTCCCCGACACGTATCGCGGCACGTACGGCGTGCGGCCGGAGACTGCTTCGGCCGACTGCCTGAGCTATCTCGTGAATGAATTGTTCCGGCGCCGGGTGGACCCTGACGAAGTGGCCGGCATCTTCATCGAGCCGATCCAGGGTGAAGGCGGCTATCTGCCGGCTCCGGCCGAATTTCTGCAAGGCCTCGAAAAAATCTGCCGAGAGCACGGAATCCTGCTGATTGCCGACGAAGTGCAGTCGGGCATGGGGCGCACCGGAAAATGGTGGGCGATCGACCACGCCGGCGTCGAGCCGGATATCATCTGCGTCGCGAAAGGAGTTGCATCGGGAATGCCGCTCGGCGCGATGATTGCCCGCGCGGACGTGATGGACTGGTCGCCCGGTGCGCATGCCTCTACATTCGGCGGCAATCCGGTTTGTGTCGCCGCCGGCCTGGCTACGTACAAGCTTCTCGAGCAGCACTACATTCAAAACGCGGCGCGCATGGGAGAATTCATCCTAGGAGAAATAGCGGACTGGCGCGAGCGGCACAATATCGTCGGCGACATCCGCGGGAAGGGCCTCATGATCGGCATCGAATTCGTGCGCGATCAGAAGACGAAAGAAAAGGCCCCCGAGCTACGGAACCAGATCGTTCAACTGGCATTCCAGAAGGGATTGCTGCTGCTGGGTTCGGGAGACACGACGCTGCGCATCTGCCCGCCCCTCCTGATCGACGAGGAGCAGGCCGATTTCGCCGTGCGCACTCTCGATGCTTGCATTACCGAGGCGGAGCGCGCAATGTAGTCCCCAGGGGCGGCTGCGCAGCCGCCCCTGGACACGCACCCGGGGTTGGTCATGCTGGCGCGGTTGATGTTTTCGATTGTGGATTTTGCCGCTCGCAAAGGCCTCGCCGAAGCCTCCGCCGTAACAGACGACAAAAAGCAGGCGCGCCAGACTGGAATCCGCGGCGAGACGTACGCCTACTGGTATCTGCGCCGGCAGGGCTACATCCCAGTCGCGCGCAATTTCCGATTGCCGGGGATGAAAGGCGAGATCGACATCATCGGCTACGACGGGCCGGTCCTGGCGTTCGTTGAAGTAAAGACGCGTTCGGCCGCAGGCGCGCTGCCGCCCCAGCCCGAAGAAGCTGTCGACCGGGACAAGCGCCGCAATCTCACGCGCATGGCCCGGCAGTTTCTGCGCGCCCGGCGGATCGAATCCTCCGCCTGCCGGTTCGACATTCTCGCAATCGAGACGCAACCCGGGGCGAGGCCGGCGGTGCGGCTGCACAAGGGCGCGTTCGGGATGGGCCGGGAATGAGCGGCGGGGAGTGAACGTACTAGCACTCCCTTCTCTTGACCGCGCCGCTGGCTTGTCCCGCGTAGTAAGATAGAGAGGTTTTGGAAGCTGTCCGGGCCGGCGCAATCCGGGCGGACAGAGGAGGAGTTTTTTGCCGGAGCTTCGCAAGGATCCGATCACGGGACGCTGGGTGATCATCTCGACCGACCGCGGCAAGCGGCCGATGGATTTCGTTCGCGAGAGCGTGCAGATCAAAGGCAGCGCCAATTGCGTTTTCTGCCCGGGCAATGAAGGCAAGACGCCGCCGGAAATCCTGGCCTACGGCCGCAACGGAAGCGGCCGGGACACGCCGGGATGGTCGCTGCGGGTGGTGCCCAACAAGTTTCCTGCGCTGGGAATCGAAGGGGGGCTCGATCGCGAGGGCGAAGGGCTGTTTGACCGCATGAACGGCGTGGGCGCGCACGAAGTGATCATCGAGACCCCGGACCACCAGATGACCCTCGCCACGCTCGGCGAGAAGCCGGTGGAAGAAGTGCTGTGGGCCTACCGCGACCGCATGCTCGATCTGAAGAACGACCGGCGCTTCCGCTACATCCTGCTGTTCAAAAACCATGGAGAGCCCGCCGGCGCTTCCCTCGAACATACGCACTCGCAATTGATTGCGCTGCCGATCGTTCCCAAGCGCGTGCGCGAAGAAGTGGACAACTCCAAGCGCTACTACGACGAAAAGGAACGCTGCATCTTCTGCGACATGATCCGGCAGGAACTCGAGACCAACACGCGCACGGTGCTCGATAACGACTATTTCATCGCCCTCGAACCCTACGCGCCGCGTTTCCCCTTCGAGACCTGGATTCTGCCGCGCCAGCACAGCTCCGCCTTCGAGAACATGCCCACGCCCTACTATGGAAGTCTTGCGAAGGTGCTGCGCGAATTCCTGGCGCGGCTCGACAACGTCCTCAATCGCCCCTCGTACAACTACGTCATCCACACTTCGCCGATCGGCGAAGAGATCAACGATCACTACCACTGGCACATCGAGATGATGCCCAAGCTGACGAAAGTGGCGGGCTTCGAGTGGGGGACCGGCTTCTACATCAATCCAACGCCGCCGGAAGAAGCGGCGCGCTTCCTCCGCGAAGCGAAGGCGTAGCGCGCCGCCAGTTTCCGATCAATCGTTGTTAAATGGCCGGCTGTAGCTCCGAAGACTCGACCGGCTCTGGCTTCGACGGTGCCGGCGCCGGAGCCGGCGACGCAGCGGGCGAGCCCGTCGTGGTATTCGGGTTCGGTTTCAACCAGAATTTCACGCCGCGCTTCCCGTTTTCATCCACGGTCCGCTGCAAATCCACCTGGTCCATATCGACGATGCTTTCACCGCCGTAGTTCACCACGTAGTGCAGCTTGCCGTCCGCGATCCAGTAGTCGGCGGCCGCGAGCATCGTGCCGTCCTTCAGGTACAGCAGGATCGTCGGCGTCGAGGCTGCGACGTTGTCGGTGAGCGGATTCAGATTCGGGCTGCCCAGTGGCTCGGAGTTGAGCGAACCATACAAATCAGAGCCGCCGTAGCCGAGCGTGGGATTCGTGTACGGCTGATTGTAAGTGCTCCGCGAATTCCCGTAGTAGTCAGAGAAATCGCCGGGGGCGTAATTCGGCTGCTCTACCGGCCAGCCCCACCACGGGTCGTAGTAACCGTAAGGAGGTCCCCACCAACCCGCACCCCACCACCACGGGTTCCACCACCAGCCGGGCCAACCCCAGCCCCAACCGAAGCCCCATCCCCAGCCCCAGCCCCAACCCCAGCCCCAACCCCAGCCACAGCAACCGAAGCGGCCCCGGAAGCCACCAAAGCCATGGTCGAAGCCGAAGCCACGATTGAAGCCGACGTGGTCAAACGACCCACGCGAGAAGGAGTTGCCGAAATGGGCGCCGGTGAACCCCGCATTGTTCACGCCCGTATGGCTCGTGCCGGCGAGGGTGGACCCGGTCCCTGCATGAGTGCTCGCGCGCGAGCCAGCAATTGCGCTGCTGTTCATGTGCGAGCCTTGAATATTGGAGACTGCGTGACTCGGCGAAATCGAGGAGCTGCGTGCGCTCGTCGAGCCGCTCGCTCGTGTGGCAGCAGACGATCTCCCGCTCGAGGAAGCGCTGGAGCCGCCTGTGCGAGCGCTGGCGCCCGCACCTGCCGGGCCTCCATGCGCCCAGGCAAAGTTGCGCGCGCCGCTATTCGCACCGGCACCGGACCGCGCTGTCCCAGCCGCGCCGGCTGCGCCTGTCCCGCCGCGCGTCCCTGCAAATGAATGCCACTGCCCGTCGGCGTTCGCTCCGCCTCGGGCCGTTGTGCCCGCGCCGGAACGCGTTCCCGTCCCGCCTCTGGCCATCGCGCCGCCGCGGCTATTGAATCCCGGCATGCGCGAAACGCCGCCGGAATAGCCGCCGTAGCGGCCGTTGTAGCTTGGCGCCCGCCCGGCATAGGAACGCGCCGAAGGTGCGCCGCCACGGTAGGCGCCACTCCCGCCGCGGGAGCTGCCACCACCGCTGTGAACACTGCCACCGCCTCCACCGTGGAAGCCACCACCTCCACCGCCATGGGAGCCGCCCCCGCCGCCGTGACCTCCGCCTCCATGCTGTGCAAATAGAGGCGTAGGCGTGCAAGCGAGTGCAAAGGATGCAACAAACAGGAAGGAAAGCTTTATAAAGGTGGGTCGGTTCATATCAGTCCTCCACCCAGCGACGAGGAGGAGCGGGGTAAGCCTCTCCGGGTCGTTGTCTTATGATAAACCAATCCTACTCCTTTTGATTCCCAGCGCAAGACCTTGGTTGCGTCGAAATCCGGGAGTGACCTTCTCTTGACACACGCCGCCCCTCCCTGACTTATTCAACCCGGATCCCGCGCATTAGTTTCGGTTCGCCGCAGTTTCGCCGCCAGAATCGGATAGCCGGGGCAAAACCGAACCGCTAACCTCCTGGGATGCCTGCGATAGAATTGCCGCTGCCGGTCGCGAGGGAACCCATGAAAATTTCCGAGCGCGTCGCAAGCCTGCCCTGGCTGGACGCGCGCACGAGCCTGTGGGCTCAGGGGTTTGCCCGCCTCGGTCCGGTGCTCGACCGCGCCCAATGTGAATCTCTCCGCGCGCTCTATGCCCGGCCCGAGCTTTTCCGCAGCCGCATTGAAATGGAGCGCTTCCGCTTCGGCCGCGGCGAATACCAGTATTTCGCCTATCCTTTGCCTGCACTCGTCGCCGAATTGCGCCCCGCACTCTATCGGCATCTAGCGCCCGCGGCGAATGAATGGATGGCAGCCCATTCTCTCAACAGCGACTTCCCTGCCGAGCTCGACGATTTCCTCAAGCGCTGCCACGCGCGCGGCCAGAAGCGCCCCACGCCGCTGCTGCTCCGTTATCGCGCGGGCGACTTCAATCGCCTGCACCAAGATGTGTACGGCGACCTCGTTTTTCCCTTCCAGGTGATTTTTTGCCTGAGCAGGCCGGACGAGGAATTTACCGGCGGCGAATTATTGCTCGTCGAGCAGCAGCCGCGCGCGCAATCGATCGGTCACGCGGTGCGGCTTGGGCAGGGCGAGGCGGTCGTGATCACCACGAGGCATCGTCCCGCGAAAGGAGTTCGCGGTTATTACCGGACAAATTTTCGCCACGGCGTCAGCGCCGTTCTTTCCGGCGAACGCTTCACGCTCGGCATAATTTTTCACGACGCGGCCTGACGACGCAGGAGACTGATTCGTTCTCGCTCGAGGCACATCCAATTGCCATGCACCCGCTGGATAATCCGATTTGGAAGGCGCTGACCACCTCGCAGGCGCATCTGGCTGAGGTAGCCGGAGTCGCGCGCAAATTTCCGCCCGAAATCACAGCGCTCGCCGGTTTTCCCGAGCCAAGCTGCGAGGCATTCGATTCGCTCGCTCAGCTCTTGACCAAGCAACGGGCGGTCGGCCTGTTCTTTGATGATCCGCCTGTGCTTCCCGCCGGGTGGAGCATTCTCCTACAAGGGCAGCTTGCCCAGATGATTCACGAGGACGGCTCGAAACCGTCCGAGCCGCCCGCTCCGATTGCGGGACTTGTCGAACTGAACGCCGCGGACGTGCCGGAGATGGTTGCGCTCACGCAACTGACCAAGCCGGGGCCATTTTCGACGCGCACTTACGAGCTGGGAAATTACATCGGCATTCGCCGGGACGGCCGCCTCGCCGCCATGGCCGGCGAGCGCCTGCGCGTCCCGGGATTCGCAGAGATCAGCGCTGTGTGCACGCATCCCGATTTTCTCGGCCGCGGCTTCGCAGCGTTCCTGATGAAAACTTTGATGCAGCGCATCCGCCGGCGCGGCGAGACTCCCTTCCTCCACGTCCGCGCCGACAATGCCCGCGCGATCGCCCTGTATGAACACCTGGGATACCGCCGCCGCATGCTGGCGCACTACGTCGTAGCCGCGAAACCACAGGCCTGAACACCCTCTTCCCCCCAAATTCGTCGAATCTCCCGGCAGCGCGGATTTGTTAGAATGTCGCTCTCTTTATACGAGGAGTGTTCCGATGCGACATTTCCGTCTTTTTTGTGCGGTCGTTCTGACCTTTTCAGCCGGTGTGGGATTCGCGACTTCCGCCGCTGCGGCGCCCCAGGCCGAACGCCTCGGCAAAGTCGATTTCCCCACATCCTGCACAGCCGATGTTCAGCCCGTGATGGATAAGGGTGTCGCGCTGCTTCATTCCTTCCAATACAAGGAATCCGAGGAGACTTTCACCGAAGCCGCCAAGAAGGACCCGAACTGCGCGATGGCTCTGTGGGGCCAGGCGATGGCGCTGTATCACCAGCTCTGGGACTTCCCCAAGCCGGAACTTCTCGAGCAGGGCCATGGCTATCTCGAGAAAGCTCTGAAAATCACGGCCGCCACTCCGCGCGAGCGCGCGTACATCTCCGCGGCGCTGGATTTCTTCCAGAATGATCCCAAGGCAAGCCATTCCGCCCGCGCGCGCGCCTACTCCGACGCCATGAAGAATGTGTACCGCGAATTCCCGGCCGACCCGAATGCCGGCGCTTTCTACGCGCTTTCTCTGCTGACGCTCGCGCCTCCGGGCGACCGCGACATCCCCGACCGCGAAAAAGCGATTGCCGTCTTGGACCCGCTCTTTCACGCCCACCCGAATCATCCGGGCCTGGCTCATTACCTGATTCATGCGGCGGACACCGCAGAGCTCGCGCCGCAGGGCCTCGAAGCCGCGCGCCAATATGCGAAGATCGCGCCGGATTCTTCGCACGCGCTGCACATGCCCTCGCACATCTTTGTCCGCCTCGGCTTGTGGCAGGAATCGATCGATTCGAATCTTGCCGCGGCCGCGGCAGCGGCGAAAGACTCCGAACAGCACCACACCGAGTATCACTATCAGACCCACGCGATGGACTTCCTCGATTACTCCTACCTGCAAAGCGGCCAGGAAGCCAAAGCCCGCGAACTGGTGGACGCATTGAAAGATGTCCCCGGCCTCAAGCACATGGAAGAGGACGCTGCGGACCAGCGGTCCATCTTCCTGGCGCGCAACGCCATCGAACTGCACCGCTGGAAAGAAGCCGCGTCGCTCCCGGTTCCGGCGATCAAAACTCTCTGGCTCGACACCACCTACTGGGCGAAGTCGATCGGCGCCGCCCGCAGCGGCGACGTGGAAGGCGCGCGGAAAGCCACGGAAAAGCTCGCCGAAATCGTCGCGGAACGCGAAGCCGATCAGAAAAAGCACGGTGAAGAAATTGCGCCGGGCGAAGCGGTGGACCTCAGCGAAGCCGAAGCCTGGCTCGCGTATGCGGAAGGAAAATTTGACGTTGCCATCGAAACCATGCGCCGCGCCGCCGAACGCCAGGAGCGCAATGACTACGAATCGCTCTCCATGCGTCCCCGCGAGATGCTCGCCGACATGCTGCGCGAACTCAATCAGCCGGCCGAGGCGCTCGCCGAGTACAAAGCCGTCTTGAAGCGCGCTCCCAACCGCTTCGACGCGCTGTTCGGCGCTGCCTCCGCCGCCGAGTCCCTGGGCAACGCCGCCGAAGCCCGCGATTTCTACGCCAAGCTGGTTTCGATTTGCGTCCCCATGGCCGACCGCCCCGAATTGCGCCAGGCCCGGACCTTGATCGCCAATTAGCCCTTTGATACGGTCGGGGACATGTCTGACATTTTAGACCGGGCACATCCCTGACACTTTTGGTTCCGGCTGTTCGAGGGGATGGGGTGCAGGGGAAGGGGATTCTTCCCCTTCACCTGCCCCACG
>Ga0187781_10000224_pt1 | contig 40148 bp, 32 predicted proteins | sample 0715_SJ02_MP02_2_FD_132447 | JGI IMG/M metagenome (GOLD analysis project Ga0187781, IMG submission 132447) | Tropical peat soil microbial communities from peatlands in Department of Meta, Colombia - 0715_SJ02_MP02_20_MG | ecosystem: Environmental > Terrestrial > Soil > Wetlands > Peat | place... | reverse complement strand
GTTTTCCCTGCTCGGCCACAAAGGCGACTTGCTTTTCGTCCACTTCCGCGAGAGCTTCGATCAGCTCAATCAGGCGGAACTGGATCTGGCCCGGCTGCGACTGAGCGAGTTCCTCGAAGCAACGACGTCCTACCTGTCCGTCATCGAACTGGGCCTTTACGAATCCAGCCTGAAGACATACAAGTCGCTTGCGGAGCGCGGCATCGAACCGCACTCGGAAGAGTGGAACAAGGCAATCGCCGAAACAATCAGCCGACAAAAGGAAGCCATGAAGCCGCGGCTTTTCCCCGAGATTCCGCCCAACCGCTACATCTGCTTCTACCCGATGAACCGGCTGCGCGGTGAAGACAAGAACTGGTACACGCTGCCCATGGAAGAACGGCAGCGGCAGATGAACGAGCACGGCATGGTTGGCCGCCGCTATGCGGGCGAGGTCAAGCAGATCATCAGCGGCTCGATTGGATTCGACGACTGGGAATGGGGTGTGGACCTGTTTGCCGACAATCCGCTGGTGTTCAAGAAACTCATCTACGAGATGCGCTTTGACCAAGTGAGCGCGGTGTATGCGCTATTTGGAAATTTCTATGTGGGGCTGCGCTGTGCGTTGAACGGGCTGCACCAGTTGCTGGAGGGGAGACTACCCGAGGAAGAGGTCAGAAGTTAGAAGGCAGAAGTCAGAAGTCAGAGTCTGCGGGTTTTCACTCCAGCCCGCAAAGCCCGCGCGATCGGGGAACCCGCGTGGAGCGCTTGGTTGGGGGAAAGCGATGCTCGTGGCGCCTCATGTCGACGCGGGCGCCGCGAAAGGTGACGCCCTCCATGCGCAGGCGAAAGCGCTGCTCGGCGCCGGATTCTCCCGTCAGCTTGATCGCGCCACCCGCGCCGAGGACGCGGTGCCAGGGCAGCCCCGGGACCTGCCGCAGAATCCTCACCACCTGACGTGCCGCGCCCGGCCATCCAGCAGCGCGGGCTACGGCGCCGTAGGTTGAGACTTTTCCCGATGGCAGAGATCGAATGGCGTGAACCACACGCAGTTTATTGGCCTCGGCAACGTCTGCGACCGGGCTTTTCCATGCGCCGAGTTTTTCCCGAGAGATTCTCTTCCCCTGCTGCCGGTCTGGTTTCATCCGTTGCCGTTTTCGCTTCGCGCCAATTTCGAAAACGTTGTTGCTGCGCATGCACCTGCGCCCCCGATTGCGCTGGATGGCCTCAAAAAAATACACAAGCATGCAAAACCAAAGACTAGGATAAACTCATCGAACAAAGTTAGGTGCGACAATTCCCCAACGGAGAAGGTGGTATGGCCCGTGCAGTCAAAATTGTGTGCTTCGCCCTGGCTGTGGCCAGCCTTGGCTTACTTGGCCTACTTGCCGCCAGCTGCGGCAACGGCAACGCTCAATATCGTGTAGTCAACGCGATTTCGGATACGAGCACTCTCGATCCGAATGGTCTCGCCATCTACATGAACGGAGGATCCGTGTGGACGAGCGTTCCTTTCACGCAGACCGAACCGAGTTCGGCTGGGAAGTACCAGAACCAGCAAGGGGGAGCGGATACGATCGATGTCTACCCGGAAGCTTCCGCGGGAGAAGGCGGCGATGAGATTATCAACAGCGCGCTGAATTTGAGCGGCGACACGCAGTACACAGTAGTGCTGACCGGCAACGAGAGCACACAAGTGTACGCAGCATCGAAATTCACCGACGACAACAGTACGACGAAGCCAACCAGCGGCAATGCATTGTTCCGGATCATTAACGCGTCGGCGGTGAGCAATCCAAATGGCGTCGACGTGTACATTCTTCCCCCGGGAACGAGTCCGACCAACCCGCCCACTTCGCCCATGTTCAACTCAACCGCCCTGCTGTACCAGAGCGCAACTGCCTATACCAACGTTGGACTCCCCCCCGGCAACTCGCTCACCGTCTACGTGACCCCCCACGGTGAAAGGGTGAATTACGCGTTGCCCTTGGCGGTTTCGGGACTGACGGGGGGAATTTCCATCCGCACGATCGTCATTATGGATACCAGCCCTGGCGTTCAACCGCTGCAGTTGGAGCTGCTCACGGAAGTAAACTAACTGCGGGGCAATTGTCGCCAGCGCGTCAGGAGACGCGAATACCGCCGGGGCAAGGGAAATGCCCGTCCCGGCGGGCGGGGGCGCTTCAGGCAGCGCCTTTCGCGAACGACCTCGCCGCTTTTTCCTCGTCGTCGAAAATCTCGAAAATCGTGACCAGTTTGGTGACGTGCAGCAGGTCGCCGACATGCTGGCTGAGGCGGGCAAGCTTCATTGCCCCGCCAGCGTTGCGGGCGGAGGTGAACAGCGAAACCAGGGTGCCCAGGCCGCCGCTATCGACCTGACTGACGTCGCGCAGGTTCAGCACGAGCTGGGGCGAATGCGTGAGGAGCTGCTTGACGGTTTCACGCAGTCGGGCCGACTCCTCGCCAAAGATGAGCTTCCCACTGCAATCGATCACCAGGAGTCCATCAAGTGTGCGAGTACTCATGCGAAATTGCATAAATCATTCTCCGAGTCGGTAAGAGATTAACACGCCAATCGGGAAATCGGGTGATCGGACCATCGGGTCATCGAGCAGTTCGCGCTCGCCGTGGGTTTGGTCGGGCCCCAGTTGCAAACATTCTGCAGTCTCCAAGTCGTTCCCCAGCACAGCTCGATGGTCCGATGACCGGATGAGCCGATGGCCCGATCACCCGATCCTCAATGGCCCGATCACAAGCTTGTATAATCAGACATTCCGCATGAGCTACCAGGTCCTGGCGCGCAAATACCGGCCGCAGAAGTTCTCCGATGTGATCGGCCAGGAGCATGTCACGCGCACTTTGCAGAATGCGATCGGACAGGAGCGCATCGCGCACGGCTACATTTTCAGCGGACATCGGGGAATCGGGAAAACCACGGTGGCGCGCATTCTGGCAATGGCGCTCAACTGCCGTTCGGGCGCGAAGCCGGTCGAGGAGCCCTGCGGCAAATGCGATTCCTGCCTGGAAATTCGCAACGGAAATTCAGTGGACGTGATCGAAATCGACGCCGCCACCAACCGTGGGATCGACGAGATTCGCGAACTGCGTGACGCCGCCCGCTACCGCCCGGCGCGCGACCGCTTCAAGATCTACATCCTCGACGAAGCGCACCAGATCACCGACGCCGCCTTCAACGCCCTGCTCAAGACGCTCGAAGAACCGCCGGGCCATGTGATTTTCATGATGGCGACAACGCAGCCCGAGGATATTCCGCAGACCATTCGTTCCCGCTGCCAGCATTTCAGTTTCCGCGCGGTGAAGTTTGAGGACATCCTGCAACAATTGCGCGATCTCACCCGGCGGGAAAAAATCGAGGCGGATGAAGACGCGCTGGCCCTGCTTGCCGAGGCTGGCGACGGATCGATGCGGGACGCGCTTTCGATCATGGATCAGGCTATCGCTTCGACGGGCGGACATCTGACGCTGGACTCGGTCCGCGGACTGATTGGAGCCGCGCCCTCGAGCGCGTTGGAGACTGTGATGCAGGCGGTGGCCGAGAGCGCCAGCGACAAACTTCTGCTCCTGGTGGACGAGCTGCTTGGCGAGGGACACAGCCCCACGCATTTTGCGCGGCAACTGGTGCGGTTTCTGCGCAATGTGACGGTAGCAAAAATCGCGGGCAAGGATTCGCCGCTGTTGCAGGTTTCGTCGGATGAGCGGGCGCGCGTGGCGCGCATTGCCGATCGGTTCAGCGAGGAAGATCTGGCGCGCAACCTGCAGATCATGCTGCGTACGCACGGCGAACTCGGCTACCGGCAGGAACAGCGTTTTCACCTGGAGCTTGGCCTTTTGAAAATGGCCCACGCGCAGCGGTTGCTGCCGCTGGAGCAGTTGCTGAGTGATGCCGAGGCGGCAGCGGCGCGGCCATCATCCTCATCATTGGCGAAGCGGAGCGCGGATGCGGCGGCGGGCGGGCGTCCAATTTTCGGCTCTGCCCCAGCTTCGGGAAGTTCGGAGAGCCGGCGAAGCGAGCCAGCGGCGCGGTCCGCTTCGATTTCGCCTTTTGCAGCCGACACGGCGCGCAAGGGCGTGCCCACGGCGGAATCGCCGGCAGAGCCGATGATACTGTCGCGTCCGGCAGCCGGCGCCACGGGCAGCAACGTCGTGATCATGGGCTCGGTCGCTCCGGCGGTGGCCGAGGAGGAGTTTCGGCCAGAGCCGCGGACGAATCCGAGGGAGGAGCGGGAGGTTGAGTGCGAGTCGAGCGTGGATGCCCTGCGCGACGCGGTTCTAGGAGCGCTAAGCAATCAGCCGATGCTGCATTCGATGCTCGAAAGCGGACAGTGGTCGATCAAGGGGAACATTCTCACGGCCGGAGTTGCGACATCGGCCACGATGATCGACATGTCGTTCACGGCAGAGGCACGGCGCGTTGCTTCCGCGGCTGCCAGTGGGAAAGCGGGCCGGCCCATCAAGGTGCAGGTGTTGGCGGGCGGCGTGGAAGAGCGCGACGCCGGGGCGCGGCGGGCGGCGCCGAATGGAAGCGCGCGCAGCCGGGCGGAGCAGGATCCGATCGTGCGGCGTATGCAAGAGAAGTTTGGCGCGGAAATCCGAACCGTGATTGATTATCGGGAGAAAGGATAGTACTCAGCACGCAGTTGCCAGTACCCAGCATGCGTTGGATGACCCGCGGCTCTGGGTACTGGCTACCGGGTACAGGGTACTAAGCTATGTCTGGATTCAATTTGCAGGACCTGATGGCGCAGGCGAAGCAGCACGCCGAAGCGCTGCAAAAGAAAATGGAGCAGACCGTGGTCGAGGCTTCGGCGGGCGGCGGGACGGTCACGGTCAAAATGGACGGCCGCAAGCAGGTGCTCGGCATTAAGATCGATCCGGAGGCGGTGAAGGCGGGCGACATCGAGATGCTGCAGGACCTGGTTACGGCGGCGGTCAATGAGGCCGGCCGCAAAGTGGATCAGACCGTGAAATCGAGCCTGGGCGGAATGCTGGGTGGGCTGGGGCTCAATCTGTAATTGGTAATTTGTAATTTGTAATTGGCAATTTGTGGCGAGTGCGCGTGTGGTTTTCAATTACAAATTACAAATTTCCAAATTACAAAGCCCATGTCCCGTTTTGCCGAGCCGATGACGCGGCTCATCGACGAACTTAAGAAACTGCCGGGCGTCGGCAGCAAAAGCGCCCAGCGGCTCGCGTTTCATATTCTGCGGTCGAGCGGGGACGACGCCGAGGCTCTGGCCGCAGCCATCCGCGACGTCAAGGCGAAACTGCGCCTGTGCTCGATCTGTAACAACATCACCGACATCGACCCCTGCGTCTACTGCAGCAGTGCAACCCGCAATCAGAAACTGGTGTGCGTAGTGGAAGAACCGACGAATATCGCGGCGGTGGAGAAAACGCGCCACTTCAACGGCGTGTATCACGTGCTGCACGGCTCGCTATCGCCGCTGCATGGAATAGGTCCGGAGCAACTGCGCATCGGCAACCTGCTCAGCCGCGTTGAACAGGGGAATATTGAAGAAGTGATTCTCGCCACTAATCCAACCGTGGAAGGCGAAGCCACGGCGACTTATCTGGCACAGCAGTTGAAGAGGAATGGACTAAAGGTCACGCGCATCGCCATGGGCGTGCCGGTCGGCAGCGACCTCGAATACACCGACGAAGTCACCATGCTGAAAGCCATGGAGGGCCGGCGGGAGATGTAAGTCAACCCGCTTGCAAACGAAGCTCCATATCTCGGCTGCGGTCCGTCTACGGACATTACCAAAGGGTCTAGCGAATGGACGTACCCCTTCCTATAATCGCTCTGAATCCACTTTCTTGACCCGGGGGCGAGTTATGGGCCGCGTTTTCCGTCTTGTGCGTTTTGTTCTCTCGTTCTTCATCACGCTGCTGATGACGACGCTTATGCTACACGCACAAGAAGCGCTCCCTGTTCCCGACGCGGATAATCCGGCGCAAAATTCGTTGCTGCAGCGCAACATCAAGGACTGGGTGGCGCTGCGACGCGGCGTTCCAGACGATTGGACTCACCACTATCTCCTCTTCTCCAATCCTGGAACCGAACAACAGGCAATCGAGAGTGGCGATTATGAGCGGTGGCTCAACATTGTCAACGACCCCCGCTTCGTTCTGCAGCAGATTAAACGGAGCCAGGGTGCAAAAGCGTTAGACGGCGCGGACGTCTCCGGCGCCAGCATTCCTAACGCCGAGGTTTGGGAAGGTGGGTCGACAAACCGGCTATGGGATCCGGTTGGGACACCGCTCCCGAGAAAATTCAGTGGCGTGTTGAAGAAGGACTGGTCGGTGGCGATCGGCGGGGTTGCGGCGAGTGCGATTGGCACCGTTGCGACCAATAATGCGTCGGGCACGGCACCTGCTTCCACAGTGACTATCGACGGCCAGACATTGACGGCGAGCGCGCCCACAACCGCCGGCGGTTCGGGAGTCTTCACGGGCACGCCTGGGCTAGGTCAGGGTGTAACTATCACTTATGGCTCCAACGTTTTAAGCCTTACTGCCAGCGGAACGGCGTCCTCGGTGGTCGGCACGGTGTCAGGGTTACCGACATCCACCATTGCACCCACGATTACGCTCACAAACTCGGCGGAAACTGCCTCCAATACATTAACTCTTACCACGAGCCCGACAGGGGCGACGGCCACGGGCACGTTCTCGGGTACCGGCGCCAGCTCCGGCCAGACCATTACCATCAAGGACGGCACCAACACGCTGACCTTGACCGGCATGAACGGAACGTATGGCACGGGCACGGTAGATGTTAATAATGCGATTGCCGCGGCGAATGGCGACACAGTTACCATAGGGCCGATCACGTACTGGTTCGAGGAGACGCAAACGGCATATTCCGGCGAGGAATTTGTCGGCTCGCAGTATTATTGCCCCAATTCGACGATACCGTGTGTGTGGTGGGGCACCAGCGAGGCAAACCAAACCCAGGCCTTCTATGGGGCGATCACCAATACCCCGTCCGCTTGTCCGACCACCGCCAATGGACTCTATGGCAATTGGCAATACACATGTTACTCATTCATCACGGCGGCAAATCCCAGCGTCACGGCGACGGAGACAGACTCGTACCCGAACAATACCGGGTGGGTTACCGTGACCAACATCACGGGCAATCCCATCCCTTTTAGCTGGACATCCTCCCAAACCGCGTGGGAGTTAACTGTGAATGGAGTGAAGGCGCAAGAGGGTGTAAACCTTCCGATTCCGGGCTATACCAGTGGGACAAACGGATGCACCAGCTCCACGACCGGCACTTTTATTGTAAGTACATATCCGTCTACTTCCGCCACCAACCTGGCCAACGCCATCAACGCCTGTATCGCCGCGTATCCCGCGGTTGGCGTGACGGCAGTGGCGAACGGCAACGTAGTCACAGTGTCCAGCACGACGCAGGGGAGCGCGGCCAGTTCCATGACGCTGGGCACAAACATCGGCCCTAATTTTGTCTGGAGCGCCGTCACCTCGGGGTCGCCCTCCGTCAACGGCTGCAGCAGTTCGACCACCGGGACTTTTGCCACCGGCGCCACCAACGCCGCCACCGCGGCCAACATCGCGACCGCGATTAATGCCTGCAACAGTTCGTATCCGGCGGTTGGGGTCACTGCCAGCTACAGCTCTGGCAACACCTTTACAGTCGCGGGCGTGGACGCCGGGCCTTACCTGGCGGTTGGAGCATCGAACAACAGCGGTCTGTTTTCCTGGGGAACTGTGACAGCCGGAACTCTTGGATCGAACGCATGCACGAGTTCGACCACGGGGACCTTCGCCACAAGCACGAACATCAGCACTCTGATGTCGAACCTGGTCGCGGCGATCAATGATTGCACCAGTTCGGCGGTTGGAGTCACCGCCGCCACCAGTGGCTACGACACAGTCGTCTTGACCGCCGTCGAACCCGGGACGACGGGAAATTGCACACTCGGGACTACGACACCAAACTTCTCCTGGTCTGGCACTAATATGACCGGCGGCAGCAACGGCACCACCTCGGGTACGACTTTCGCTTATTGGTCAGGCGCCGCTATTGCCAGCACCGCGCAGGTGGCCGCTAATATTGCGACCGCCATCAATGAGAACACAACACTGCAAGGCGTTGTCTCCGCGACCTCGAGTTCGAATGAGGTCATCGTGACGGCCGACACGCCGGGCACGGGCGGAAACGGTTATGGAACCGGAGTCAATAATTTCGGCGGTTACTCCTGGCAAGGCTTCAACGGTGGGGCAGCGGGGGCTGTAGTAGAGCCGAACATGTACCCAGCCAAGTACTCGTTCAGCGCGACAACGGCCAGTTGCAGCGACTTTGTGGAGTATCCCACGGGCACAGCGGGGGCGACGGGAGGGGCAAGTATTGTTGCCTTCACGAATCTTTACTCGGGTTGCTCGGGGACGGTTCCGTCGACCTATTGGGGCTACAACACCGGCGGCATGGTGACGACTTCTCCGGTGCCTTCACTGGACGGGACGCAAGTGGCATTCGTTCAGGTTAGCGGGACTGCGGCAAGCCTGGTTCTATTGAAGTGGGCCGCGAATAACGGAACACCCACCTTGCCCGTGACGCCCGCCGCGGCGACAACCGCCACCTACCGGGCGTGCACGGCTCCGTGCATGGTGACGCTGGCGTTCAGCGGCGCCCATAACGACACTTACTCCGCGCCGTATTACAACTACAACACCGATACGCTTTATGTGGGTGACGACAGCGGCAATCTCCACAAGTTCACCGGATTGTTTGAAGCAACCCCAGCTGAGGCGGTCGGGAGCGGCTGGCCCGTAACCCTGAGCGCGTCGAGTAAACTCTCGTCGCCAGTATTCGACGGCGGGACGGGGAACGTAATTGTGGGCGACTTTGGAGGGGTGCTGCATTCCGTGGCAGGATCAAGCGGGTCGATCATCGGCACAACAGCGAGCATGGGGGATGTGATTGCCGATGCGCCCCTGGTGGACAGCAATGCGGGGAAAGTCTACGTTTTTGTCACCACGTGCAGTTACAACTGCACGGGGAATAACGCGGTGTATGAGCTCCCGGATACCTTCACGAGCATTACCGGGGCAAGCGTGCAATCGCTTGGCACAGGCGGGACGGGATATTACCTCTACGCCGGAATTTTCGACAATGTCTATTACTCGTCGTCAACGGCATCTGGGAACCTCTACGAAGTGGGAAACACCGGTGTGACTACGGGAGCGACTCTATACAAGATCCCCATCAGCAACTCAGTGATGGGAACTCCAGTGGCCGCTGCCAGCGGCCTCAGCGTCAACGGAGGCTCGCGTCCTTGGCCATCTCCGCTTGATGAGTTCTGCAACAACGGAACCAGCGCATGCACCGCCAGTGCAACGCAAACGACCGCGGGCACGGATTACATTTTCTTCAGCGTTTACCGCGGAACGGGATCCGGGTGTACGCCGAATGGGGCAGGAAACGGCTGTGTGTTGTCTTACAACGTAACCAATCCAGCCTCGGTCAGCCAGGCGGGTACGGGCTTGCCGGTTACAACCCCTGCTGGAAATGGATGCTGGGCTACGGGCGGAATTGTGATTGACAACAGCGTGCCTTCCAGCGTCTTGGCAGGCGCCTCGCAAACTTATTTCATCGGTTTAGGCAGCAATACGGCGGGCGGTCCGACTGGGACGCTTCAGACCAGCAGCAAGTGCGCTGCCGGTACGGCGAGCACTATTTCGGCGACTCAAGCAGCGCAATCGAACCCTTGATGGTCAAGGAATGCGTAAATCCCTGGCGCTCGCCCCGACTCCAGTCGTGGCTGCAGGCTGCCTAGGAAACCTTGCGCTGCGTGCGACAATTGGCGTTCACGGGAGCAATCTTCCCGCAAATTAAGGCCTGGGTTTCGAACACCCGTTCGCAACGGAATGAAGGTTTTTGATAAGGCCTTTTGGTCGGCTGCGCGTGGGCTTCCGCCTTGCCTTGCCGCGGCACGGGATTTTCCATTGCGGGGTCGGTTCCCAATTGAATTGGCCCACGCTACAAATTAGTAGCTGTAACGGATTATACATATGGCCGCCTTGTTGCCCCTGTGGATAACGAGACCGAAATTGCCAAAAATGCAAGTTGGTCAGGCGATTGGATTTGGCCGGATATACAAAACAAAACGCATCAGAAACTGTGCAAATCCTTTTACAGCCTGGGAGCAGATGGGCCGGGAACGCGCTGCCGGAAACGGGCGAGGCCCGACTCTCGATTCGCTTCCAGATCAATGTCTTATAGGCATCGGTGCGATCCCGGCGCGGCCACTGTCGAGTCTGGCCCGCAAGTTGCTCTTAGCTGGCGGTCTGTAATCCTCGCTCCTTGACGTTTGCTGGCGCGGGAACGGCAAGCGGACTCCAACCGCTACCAACACCCAGGGCCAGCTGCGCCGAGCTTGACGATGTAACCGCTTCGCAAGCCGGCGCCTTGAAAACCGGGCTGAACAGCCCGGTTTTTTTTGCCTGGAAGTGCTTTGCCTGGAAACAAAGTGTTTCGCTTCGCCGGAGTGTCGAGGCCACGGCCTCCGAGGGCAATTGCTCCCTGATGCACACGCGAGTTTTTCGCAGCGGAGCCGGATCAGTCCGCAATTACTGTCTCCAGAAAAACGTTCTCTTCGCGCTCGGCGGATACGATGCCCTCGGGCAGCGAGCCTCCGTTGTAGTCGAACATGCGGTTCTTCCACTTGAGGAAGGCGGTAAGGCTTTGCGGTTCGATGCGCACTTCCACGCGGCGCAGGCTGGCGAGCAGCAGATTCATTTCGTACTCGAAGCCCGTGCTGGAACGCAGATTCTTCGCCGATCGCTGCCGTGTTTCGATTTCCCGCCCGCTCGCTTCGAGAAGGCCCCACCCGGCGGGGATCTCATCCACGCGAATCAGGCCGCGGGGCGCCAGATAATAACGCTCCGCGCCAACCCCCGTCTCCGGGCGCTCGCGCCAGGGTTTGCCGCTGTCGGCAAGAAAATCCGCGCGCGACGCCTTGCACTCCACCAGCACCGAATGGCATTTTTTCTTCCAGCCAATCGCGTCCGGCACTTCGCCGCTGGCGCATGCCTGCTCGGAGAGAACCACGCCGCAGCGATAACGCCGCAACCAGCGCACAGCCATCTCGACCAATTTTGCGTGAGTCACAGCATCAGCTTGCGGCCGCGAGGCCGCCTCTGAAAAGTGCCTGCCCAGTTACCGCAGAGGACGGAGTTCGTGCTGCAATCAGCGCAGCTTTATAGCAAAATCTCTCAATGTCTGTTCTCGACCTGCTTCTTGGTAAACCATTGGCTTCGGATCAGGCGCGCGCCGAGTGCATCGGCACCTCCGCCGGCATTCCAATTTTCGGCCTCGACGCGCTGAGTTCGGCGGCTTACGGTCCGGAAGCCGCCCTCACGATCTTGCTGCCCGTGGGCGCGATGGGTGTTGCGTACATGGTGCCAATCAGCACCGCCATCATCATTCTCTTGACCATCGTTTATTTTTCTTATCGCCAAACCATCGCCGCCTATCCGGGCGGCGGAGGCTCCTATACCGTGGCGCGGCAGAATCTTGGGGTGGGCGCGGGGTTGCTGGCCGCGGCCGCGCTCATGATCGACTACGTTCTCGTGGTGGCGGTGGGTATTTCCGCCGGTGTGGGAGCGCTCGTTTCGGCCGTGCCGCGCCTGCAGCCCCATACGCTTGCGCTTGGTCTCGGGATTCTCGTCCTCATTACCTTGATCAACCTGCGCGGCATGCACGATACGGGGGTCGCGTTCATGATTCCGACCTACCTGTTTGTCGTCACGCTTCTCGGCGCAATTGCAATTGGCCTGTTCAAGACCTTCGCCGCCGGCGGCCATCCGATTCCAGTCGAAGCTCTGCCCAACCCGGCTGCTGCCGTAGCCGCCGCCCCAGGCGTCTGGCTCATTTTGCAGGCCTTTGCCAGTGGCTGCACGGCAATGACCGGCGTGGAAGCCGTGAGCAATGGAGTTAAGGCATTCAGGGAGCCTGTCGTAGAAACCGCTCGCCGCACTTTGACCGTGATCATCGCGCTGCTGATCGTGATGCTGGCTGGAATCGCATATCTCGTGCGCGTGTACGGAATCATGGCCACCGATCCCGGCCATCCCGGCTATCAGAGTGTGCTTTCGATGCTGTTGGCGGCCGTGACCGGGCGCGGCATTTTTTACTACGTATCGATTGGCTCGATTCTTGCCGTTCTTACGCTCTCGGCCAACACTGCCTTCGCCGACTTCCCGCGTCTCTGCCGCATGATCGCACAGAACAATTACCTGCCTCATTCCTTTGCCACACGCGGACGGCGACTGGTGTACACGCAGGGAATTTTGGTGCTGGCTGCGCTTTCGGGATTCCTGCTGCTGATTTTCGGCGGGGTGACCGATCGCTTAATCCCCCTTTTTGCCATCGGGGCATTCCTAGCCTTCACGCTTTCGCAAGCCGGGATGGTTGGACATTGGCGGCGCGTTGGCGGGCCGGGCGCCACGCGCAGCATTCTGATCAATGGCCTTGGGGCAATCGCCACCGGAATCACCGTCATCGTGGTACTGGTTGCCAAGTTTGTCGAAGGCGCGTGGATCACCGTGCTGTTGATTCCCGCTCTGCTGATTGCCATGGGCTTGGTGCGGCGACACTATCACGCTGTCTTCCTGGAGGTGCGGACCACCGCACCGCCCGACCTGAAGCACCAGACGCCGCCGCTTGTGATCATACCCATTCAGGGGTGGGACCAAATCTCCAAGAAAGCTCTCCGCTTTGGCCTCAACATCTCGCGGGATGTGCATGCCTTGCACGTCGATACTGGCGAAGGTTCCACCATGTTCTGCACCGAATGGTCGCGCTATGTGGAGGAACCGGCAAGGCAGGCTGGCGTTCCTCCGCCGGAGCTCAAAGTCTTGCCTTCGCGTTACCGGCTGGTTCTGGCCCCAATTGTCGATTATGTTTTGCAGGCGGAGCGCGACCACCCCAATCAACAGATTGCCGTGCTCATCCCAGAACTGGTGGAGCGCCACTGGTATCACCATCTGTTGCACAACAAACGTGCGTCAGTGCTGAAGGCGCTTTTGCTGCTGCGCGGCAACCAGCGCATTATCGTCATCAACGTGCCGTGGTATCTGGAGGCGTAAGCAGTCTCAATTCGAATCATGGAGCCCAGTCGGACCCGGCGACGTACAGCCCGAAGAGGTTCCGCCGATTGTGATCGGAGGCGACGAGGCCTTTTGGGTCGGGTCGGTGACGGAAGTAGCCGTTACGATGACCGTATCTCCTGTTGGAACGGCCGCCGGAGAAGTGTAAGTGATGGGAACAGCGCTTGCAGAAATTGTGGACGTAAACGAGCCACAGTTCGCGCTGCCGCAGGTAGCCGTCCATTGGACACCTTGAAATTTATTGTCGCCGGTTACGGTGGCGGCGACTGCGCACGGCTCGCTCTCGGTCATGGCGGTGGGTGGAGTGTATCCGGAGGTGAAGGCCACCGAGATCCCCGATATGGTGGAGTTTTGCGCGCCACAAGCTGCGAGCACCGCAAGTCCTGCGGCAACGGCCAGCGCCGGAATCCCGGCAATCGCTTTGCCAGCACACTGTGACATAACTACTGAATCGCCATTGTACCAATCATCAGATTCGCGTTTTCCTGGCGATCGCGCCACATTGGCGGGAAGAGAGACGCTCCGTGTAACATAGAGCAACTAAAGGGAGCGTGGATCCGCGTTGATCGGCGAAACCATATCTCACTATCGCATTGTCGAAAAGCTGGGTGGCGGCGGCATGGGCGTGGTGTATAAGGCCGAGGACACCGAGCTGGGGCGGTTCGTCGCGCTCAAGTTTCTGCCCGGTGATCTGGCGCGCGACCCACAAGCTCTCGAACGATTCCGCCGCGAAGCGCGCGCGGCCTCGGCGCTCAACCATCCCAACATTTGCACCATCTACGAGATCGGCAAGCACGGCGACCAGTCGTTCATCGCCATGGAGTTCCTCGATGGCGCGACCCTGAAGCACATGATTGCGGGGCGGCCGCTCGATAACGAAACCGCGATTGCGCTCGCAATCGAGATCGCTGATGGCCTCGATGCCGCCCATTCCCAAGGCATTGTTCATCGCGACATCAAGCCGGCGAACATTTTTGTCACCAAGCGCGGGCACGCTAAGATTTTGGATTTTGGCCTCGCCAAGGCGCTGCCAACCGCTACCGGAAGGGGTCCAGGCGCCGGGAACGCGCCTTCGTCCAACTCCATGACGGCGACCATCGACGAGCAGCACCTCACCAGTCCCGGCTCAACCCTCGGCACCGTCTCCTACATGTCTCCCGAGCAGGCGCGCGCCAAGGAAGTGGACGCTCGCAGCGATCTTTTCTCCTTCGGCGCTGTGCTGTACGAAATGTCGACGGGAGCGCTTCCCTTTCGCGGCGGCAGCCCGGCCGAAATCTTCAAAGCCATTCTCGATGGCGCCCCTGCGCCTCTGGTGCGCCTCAATCCCGATGCCCCGCCCGATCTCGATCGAATTGTGGGCAAGGCTCTGGAGAAAGACCGTAGCCTCCGTTATCAAAGCGCCGCCGACTTGCGCAGCGACCTTGCCCGCCTGAAACGCGACATGGACTCCGGACGGTCTTCCGCAGCAGCATCAGCCGCAAGCAACGTTTCCACCGCAGCGATTCCGCCAGCGTCCGCGCCTTCAGCGATTTCTTCCGCCGCGCAACCCTCTTCGTCCCCGGCGCAACCCTCTTCCCACTCCTCCGCGCAACCGTCGGTCCAATCCAGCCGGTTACGGCTGTACGCGATCGCCGGCATGGCCGCGGTCCTGATCATCGCCGCGGCTATCGGCGCATACTTTTTCCGCCAAAAGTCAGGCGCGAACAAGATCTCATCCGTCGCCGTGCTACCTTTCGTCAATTCCACTGCCGACCCCAACAACGAATACCTCAGCGACGGCCTGACCGAAAGCCTGATCAGCAGCCTTTCGCAGCTTCCCAATCTCAAGGTGCTGGCGCGCAGCACTGTGTTTCGTTTCAAAGGCAAGGAAGATGATCCGCAGAAGATCGGCAAAGAGCTGCAGGTGGACGCCCTTTTGATGGGGCGGATCATGCAACATGGCGATCACGTGGCCGTGGAAGCCGATTTGGTCAGCACTGACGCCGGCTCGGAAATCTGGGGCTCACATTACGACCGCGAAGCGGCCGATATCACGCAGGTGCAGAACGACATCACGCGCGACGTTTCCAATAAGCTGCGTATTCAAGTGAGCGGTGATGCGCAACAGCACGCCGGCCGCGCCGGTACGAACAACCCGGAGGCGTATCGGCTTTATCTCGAAGGCCGGCAACTCTGGCATGGCCGCACACCTGAGGGACTGAAGAAGAGCATCGACTTATTCCAGCAGGCCATCGCGGCCGATCCTAACTATGCGCTGGCCTATGCTGGCTTAGCCGACACTTACAATATTGGACCGAGTTATGACATCGGCATTACCTCGAAGCAAGGCCAGTTACTTGCGGAGGAGGCTGCACGCAAGGCGGTCGCTTTGGACAGTTCCCTGGCCGAGGCGCACACAGCGCTGGCCCTGGCGCTGGTTAATGGCAGAAATTGGGACGGGGCCGACTCCGAGTTTCGCCGCGCCATCGAGTTAAACCCAACTTACTCGACTGCTCACTATTTCTATGCGATGAACCTTGCCACAAGGGAGCGCATGGACGACGCTCTTGCGCAATATCAGAGCGCGCTCTCCCTCGACCCGCTTTCTTCCATTGTCACCGTGAACTACGCGCTCCTGTTGATGGAGATGCACCGCTATCCAGAGTCTCTGGCGCAGTTCCAAAAGGTGATTGAGCGCGACCCCTCCTTCCAGCCCGCACACTACAAACTCTCCCAGTTGTACGCGACGATGGGACGCTTCCCGGACGCCGTGAAGGAAGCCGAGAAAAGCATGGGAGATGAACCCGTTCCAGCCGGGACGGACGCCAAAGCTTATATCGAGTGCATGAAGCTGATCCGCGGCACGGATCGTTCCTCGGCTATCGCAGTGGCCGCCGCGCTCGCGGGCGACCGCAACATGGCGTTCGCATACCTGAACCAAGCCTACAGCGACGGCAACGACGAACTGTATTTTGCCATTCGCTATCCGGCCATGGATTCTTTGCGCTCCGACCCACGCTTTACCGATCTGCTCCACCGGCTAGGCCTGGCCCAGTAAGTCTCGCCAGGAAGCACCTACAGGAAACTTGTTGACTAACGAATGCAGAATATGGTTACAGTTTTTCGATCGAAGCTCCTGACTTTCTCTGCGCTCTCAGCGGCCTTCTTTGCGACCTTAGCGGTTAAAGGCTTTTGAAGCGCACAGACGCCGAACACCCCGTGGAACTGCGGGGTCACAATATTCCACAAAGGTCAGTAAGTATCAATGAATGCGCCGCGTGGTCCGCCTCGTAGCACGCGGCGTCGCCATTCCGCGAATCATCACCGGCTTTCTGAGCGCGGTCTCGAGCAGGTGCCGCGCCGCCGCAATCTTGTTCGCGCGCCGCTCCAGCGGAGAATAGCCCTGCACATGAAGGACGACGATATCGTTTCTGGCGTCTACGGCTAGCCGTGCGCTTTTGCCATGAGCCAGGTCCAGGGTGCGCGCCAGCCGCAGAATTCCCGCCAGCTCCAGCGCCATCCGGCGGTCGGGCAATTCCAGCCGTTGCAGATTCTTTCCCCGCGGACGGGGCAATGCCCCGCGATGATATCGCGCCACTACGGCCGCCAGTTCCAGGTCGGGCGCGCTCCATCCCAGCGGCGGCGGCAAGCGTCGGATCATACGAAAGGAAGTTTTTTGGTGCTTGTTGTGGCCCCGTGACTTGCCCACATCGTGCATGAATGCGGCGGCTTGCAATATCTCGCGCGAGGCCGGCTCCGCCTCTTCTTTAAGAAGACCAGCCTGCTGCAGCCCGTCATACAAGCGCACCGACATTTGCGCTACGCGCTGCGTGTGCGCGAAATCAGTGTCCAGATAGCTGGCCCACGCCCGCAGACGGGTCAAGGCTGCGGCCCGCAATTCCCCACCAGCGGGCAGCTCCGCACGCCAAACCCGCCACAGCGAGTGCTTGCCGATCATGAGCTCGCGATATCGATCCACCCGCCGCCGGCGCTCGCGCTGGATCTTTTCGTGCCAGCGTTTCCTGCTCTCGACATCCGGAAAGGCTTGAATCTGGAGCCCCGTTGCCCAGAGCACGTCGAGATCGTGCACTTCCCCCAGCAGGTCCTGCAGCTCTTTCAGGTCCTTTCCCCAACGCGCATGCTGGTCGGGCAGAAAGTTCTCGACCGTGTAGCGGAAGCGCTTAATGCCGATGCGTAGCTCATGCAGCGCCGCCTGCGAGCGCGTGCGCGCCGCGCGTTTGTGAAGCTCGTAGGCCGCCATCCATTTTTCAAGGGCCAGGTGCCGGTAGACAACGCTTCCCGGCCGCACGCGCCCGGCGCGGCCCGGCAGCGTGCGGCTCCACTGGCGCCAGTGTTTCTTGTCAAACTGATTGAGGTCCTTCCATGCGAGCTGCTTGCATTCTGCCTCGCGCGCGTGAACGTGATCGAGCAGCTTGGCTGCGACCGGATCGGCCACGCCCCCGCCGGTATCGGTTAGCTTCTCGATCCATTCCTGCATCACCTGCATGTCGCGCAGTTCGCCGAGCGCGCGAAACAGCTTGCGGCCGGCCTTTTTCATTTCCTTCCATGAAGGATGCGAGTCCATCGCCATCAGCCCGTCGGCCAGGGAGCGGCAGCGGCGCAGCGCCACCCGGAGGTCGTGCACGGGATCGGCTTCGAAGCCCGCGGCCGCGCGATCGCACTCCACCAGCACGCGCTCCATCCACGCGCGCAGGCCCACCTTCGCCTTCGGCTTTGTCCTTGGCGCGGACTTCGTTTTTGGCGCCGGCTTTGGAAACACCCTTAGCTTCGCAACAGGCGGCGCCTTGATTTCCGCCTGCGAAGTCCCCGGCTCCGGATTTGTCGCCAACGCAGTCCCCATGGTTCCCACCGTGCGTGCAATCGCATGATACTCGCAAAGCGGCGCGGTGGAGTCGAATTCCTCGAAAAGCCCCCATGCGCTGTACCCCGAAAACGGCATTGGTAAGGCCGAAGAGTGAAAAATCACGACCTTTCGATGCTACGCCGCCTCCGGTTTCGCTCCCGCAGCGGACTTGACGGCGCGGACTTCATGCGCTATTGTAGAGGCGAACAAATAGCGAATGTGGTACGCTACTCCTATGGCCAGCCTGCCGCTACTCCCGGATTGCCCCAGCCCGCCCCGGCTTCTGGGAATTGCTCGCTTGGCGGCGGAGGGCGAGGCGCTGCACGAAGGGCACGCTGTTGAGTACTTCACGTTGGAGTCGCGCTCGCTTTTGAGCCGGGTGGTAAGCCGGCGCCAGTTGCCGTTCACCTGGGCCATCAATCCTTACCGCGGCTGCGAGTTCGCGTGCAAGTATTGCTTCGCGCGCTACACCCACGAGTTCATCTTCCCACCCAAGCCAAACCCGGGCTCGGCTGGGGACCCGGAACCGTGCGACGGCCTGGAGTTCGAGCGTAAGATTTTCGTTAAGCAGCGGGCGGCGGAGCTGCTGCGGCACGAACTCAAGAAGGTGAAGCGGGGCGAAGAAATCGCCATTGGCACGGCGACCGACCCCTACCAACCGGCCGAGCAACGGTACGAGGTGACGCGCGCCATCCTCGAGGAACTGGCGCGACACAAGGGAATGGAACTGGGGATTGTCACCAAGTCAAATCTGGTGCTCCGCGACGCGGAAATCCTGCGAAAAATTGCGGCCAACAACCGGCTGTTCGTGAACCTGACGGTAACCACCGTCGATGTGGCGCTGGCGCGCAAACTTGAGCCCAGAGCGCCGCGCCCGGACCTGCGGCTGGAAGCGGTGCGCAAGCTGAATCTCGCCGGCGTGGATGCGGGTGTGATCTGCGCCCCTGTGCTGCCGGAAATCACGGACCATCCTCGCGACCTGGAAGCCTTGGTGAAGGCGGCGCGAGACGCGGGAACGAAGTATGTGTTCGCGAACCCGCTGTTCCTGAAGCCGTGCTCGGCGGCAGTCTTCTTGCCGTTCCTCGAAGAGCACTTCCCCGCCCTGGTTCCGCGCTATCGCGAGCGCTACCAGCAGAAAGCATTCCTGCCGAGGAGCTATGGGGAAAGGCTGTCGCAGCTCATGGCAGCTCTGCGCAAAAAGTACGGCATCGGCGAGCAACATGGCCGATTCAGCCGGCGGACGCATCCCGCGCTTGCCGATGCTCAACTGACGCTGTTCCGATGAAATGCGCCGAGGAGCGGAGACCTGTCGAACATCGGCGCGAAAGGCCGCCCGCGCCGAGACCCCTATAATGATAGTTCGCCATGCCGACTGTTCCCCAGCCAACTCCTCCTCCTCGGGACCTGAAGACGAGGGCGCGGCACTTCTGGCAACGCGTCAGCGAAGGACTGGAGTTGCATCAACTCTGGTCGCAACTGGCCAAAGACGCCCGCTCCAGCTACCGTCTCTATTCCTCGGGCGTGGTCGAGCCCGAAGCCGGACAGTCGCGCGGTCAGCGCGTCTGGCACATTGCCAAAGCCCTGTTCTGGGCCATCATCGAGAAGCTATCGCCAGCGCGGCGCGTGTTGCTGCTGCTTGGATTAGTCCTGCTGTTCCTTCCGTCGTTCGATTACAGCTACCGCGACAAAGCCAACGAGGTGCACGTTGGCGAATTCGGCGTGCACGTGTTCGGCGGTCTGCTTATTCTGGTTGTGCTGCTGCTCGAGCTGGCCGACCGGGTGGTGATGAAGCGCGACCTGGAGATCGCCAAGGATATTCAATCGTGGTTGCTGCCCGGCGCGCCGCTGCAGATTCCCGGTTACGGGATCGCCTATGCCACCCGCCCGGCAAACACAGTCGCGGGCGATTATTACGACGTGATTCTGCGGCCCGGGGAAACACGCGATCGGGATCGGGTGCTGTTCGTCGTCGCCGATGTCGCGGGCAAAAGCATTCCCGCGGCCATGCTGATGGCAACCTTTCAAGCGAGCCTGCGCACCCTCGCTGCCAGCCGGATTCCGCTGGCACAAATGACGGACGAGCTGAACCGCTATGCCTGCTCGAACAGCCAGGGTGGAGCGCGCTTTACCACCGCATTCCTGGGCGAACTCGATTGCGCAACCGGAGAGTTCACTTACGTCAATGCGGGGCACAATGTGCCCATCCTGCGGCGGAGTTCCGGTGCGGTGGAACGTCCGGCTGTGGGCGGCATCCCGATCGGCGTGCTCGCCAGCGCAAGCTACCAAGTGGGACGCTTTCAACTCGCCGGCGGCGATTGGCTGGTCATCTTCACGGACGGCGTGGTCGAAGCTTTGAATGCCAAGGGCGAAGAATACGGTGAGGCGGAGTTGACCCGCGTCATCGACCGCGGAGCCTCACTGGCGCCCGCCAACCTGCTGCGGAATCTGCTGGCCGCGCTTGACTGGTTTGTCGGCAACACGCCTCAGCATGACGATATGACTTGCCTGGTGCTGAAGCGCGGATAAAACCCGGTTCAAATCTCTGCTCGATTTCTAGATGGGCTTGAGTCCGGCGAAGGCGAGAAATTGTTGGGCCGCGCTTTCGGCGCGATGCGGATCCTGGGATAGCCTTTGCACCTGCGCCGCAACCGAATCGGCCTCCGCCTTGTGCCCGCCGCGCCGCAGCGCTTGCGCCAATAAGACCGCCGCAACATCGTTGTTGTCGCCTTTCAAGGAGCGGGCCAGTTGGGCCACGGCAACGTCCAACTGCTCCTGGCGCAAGGCCAGTACGCCCGAACCGAGCAGCGCCACAGAATCATCCGGATTCAACCGCAGCGCGTTCTGGTAACTCTCGGCTGCCTGGTCATACTGCCGCATCACGAGCTGCGCTTGGCCAATGCCGCTCCAGGCGGCGGCCGAAGTTTTCGCGTCGGCGGAATCGTGAAGCACGGAGCGGCAGTCCTCTACCGCGGCCTGGGGATGCCCGGACTCCAACTCAAACGATGCGAAGGTGAGAAGCTGGGCAGCGGGATAATGGTGCAAAGCCAGGCTGGCATGGAACTCGGCGATGGCCTCGTCGCTTCTCCCGCTACGGGCCAGGGCGAGCGCCAGATTATTGCGCGCCACGTAATTGCCTTCGGTGACGCGTAGTGTGTACCGCCAAAGCGTTTCATCGTCGTGCCAGTAGGCGATCTGGCGTTGCGTCTGGTAGCCGAGCAGGCACAGGGCAATGAACGCCGCGGCGGCCCATCCCCATCTGGACGCAGGGAAGCGCGAGACAATTTCGCTGGCCATCCACACCGCCGCCACCAGCACCCCGATCATGGGAAGGTAGGCATAGCGGTCGGCCATCGCCTGCTCACCCACAGTAATAAGGCCGATCATGGGAACCAATGTGCCGAGAAACCAGAACCATCCGAAAGGCAGATATCGGAAGCGGCGCCAGCGCAGGGCGAGAGCGGACGTCACCAGCAGCGACGCCAGCAGCGCAAGTAACTGCCATTCCGGCAACAAACTCACCGGACGCGGGTAGAGCGGCGCGAGCCGCGCCGGCCAGAATATCTTCCCCAGATAGCGCACATAGGAGAGCAATACGTTTTCGAGGCGCAGCGGCATGGGAAATTCGCCGAGGGTTCGTACCGAGTCGCCGGCTCGCTGCGCCAGCACGGTAACCACAGAGCTCGCCGCAGCCATGAGCAACAGTGGCGTCTTTTCCCTTAGCAGATCATGAAATGAACGCGAGATGCCGGCGCCCGCCGACTCCCCGCCATTGGGAGACGCATTCCAGCGCCGGGCAGGCCAGTAATCCCACAACAACAGAACAAACGGCAGGGTTACGATCTGCGATTTCGCCATCAGGCCAAGAGCAAAAAGCAGCACGACCCAAAGGTAACGGGGCCATCCTCCCCGCCGGACGTAGCGGTCATACGCCAGCAAGGTGAGCAGGAAGAAGAACATGCTGAGCACGTTCTTACGCTCCGACGCCCACGCCACCGACTCGACGTTAAGGGGGTGCAGCGCGAACAAGGCGCCCACCAACAGACTTGGCCAAATCCGCTTCGTCGCTCGCCAAAGCAGCAGGAACAGCAGCACGGCGTTGGCCGCGTGGAACAAGAGACTCGTATAGTGATGCCCGACTGCATTCAAGCCAAACAGCTGGCAATCGAGAGCATGCGAAAGCCAGGTCAGCGGATGCCAGTTGCCGTTGCGTACGGCGGTAAACGCCCAGCCGATGTCCTCCCAGTTCATGCCATTGAGCACGTGGAAATTCTTCTGAATGTACGAGAGATCGTCGTAATCCAAAAATCCGTTGTAGACGATGGGACGGTAGACGATCAGGGTCACGGCCACTAAGCAAAGACAGGCAATAACAATGTGCCTGGCTGGCGGGGTGGCGGCCGGAGACGAGGAAGCATCGGACACAGCGTCTTTCACACGTATTCCTGAAAGGATTCCAGTCACAATTTTAGGAAAGGCAGGTCGCCTGCAGCAGGTTTGAACCGGCCGATGTCACACCGAAGTAACTCACTCCAGATCTGCCTTAGTACCTGCCGCGGCTGGAAACACCGGGTTCGGAAACACGGGAAATAGGCGGGCACACGCACTTGCGGCATAAGTCACCCGGGGTCTATCGGCCAAACATAGAAGCGACTTTAGTTTCTGGCAAAATTTGTCATGCCTGCATCTCCTAAAGTGTCACTTGGCAAATGCTCGTATCCTGGCAGTGGTTACCTTGTGGTGACAATCTGTTGAAAACGCAGAGGCTTCCCTACCAAAGACCCCACACCTCCGTCACCTTTTCCAGTGGCCCCCGGAGTGCGTACAGTACAACCGAGTTGGTCATCCAACCAGACAGTCAAACGGAGACGAGGAAAATTGAAAATGCGGAAACAGAAGGGTTTCTCACTGATCGAGCTGCTGATTGTGGTCGCGATTATTCTGATCATCGCTGCCATCGCTATCCCGAACTTGCTGCGTGCTCGTATCGCAGCGAACGAATCGTCCGCGGTTGCGTCGGTTCGTACAGTTAACACAGCAGAAGTTGCTTATAACTCTGCTTATCCGACGGTCGGCTTCTCGGCCAATCTTGCTACCCTGACCGGAACCTGCACGGGTACGGTCGTGCCGACTTCGACCAGCGCTTGCCTGATCGACACAGTCCTGGGCGGCGGCACCAAGAGCGGCTATTCGTTCGTCGAAGCGAACTACGGTGGCGGCACACCGGCTGGCGCGTACGAAACGGATGCGTCGCCGATTACGCCGAACCAGACGGGCGTTCGTTACTTCTGCTCGAACGCTGATGCCGTAGTTCGTTACGGCGCCGCGGCCTTCACGGGTTCTGGCAACTGCACCACTGCTGGCACACCGCTGCAATAACTTAACGGTTGGCAAAGTACCTGGGGGAGGGTACCAAGCCGGAAAAGCAGAGGAGAAATCCTCTGCTTTTTCTTTTTTATCTGGAGTTAGACAACGCCCCGTGCGCCCGCAACCGCCTTTGCGGAACATTGCCAGAATCTGTCCACAGATACCACCTCATCTGACATCTTTTGCCACTGCTTTCTTTCCTCCTCCAGCAAACCAGTTAGCGCTTTGGCGAAGTCATTGAAAACAAAAGCAGGCATTGCCGTGCTTACGTTTGTAATACGCCTCCTGAAGTGGTAAGTGACGTGCCTTAAGACCGATGTTGGGTTTTAGTTGGATGTGTAGATAAACACGGAGATTGCAATGCGCAAGCAACAAGGATTCTCTCTTATCGAGTTGTTAATAGTTGTCGCGATCATCTTGATCATCGCGGCCATTGCCATCCCCAGCCTCCTGCGCGCCCGTATATCTGCCAATGAATCCTCCGCCGTGGAATCCGTTCGCACCATCACCAGCGCCCAGATTGCCTACAACTCGGTCTATCCAACGGTCGGGTTTTCGGCTAACCTGACAAACCTGACCGGCACCTGCACCGGTACAGTCGTGCCGACTTCGGCCAGCGCCTGCCTGATCGACACAGTGCTTGCCGGCGGCACCAAGGACGGCTATTCGTTCACCACGGCCAATTATGGCGGAACGCCCGCCGGCGGGTACGAAACCGATGCCAGCCCCACAACGGCCAATCAAACGGGTGTGCGGTACTTCTGTTCGAATGCCGACGGGGTGGTGCGTTACGGCACTTCCGCCGCCTTTACGGGAAACGGCAACTGCATGGCAACCGGAGCTCCGCTGCAGTAGCTGATCCACCCACCCTTTGCGTCCTTGGCGTTCGGCGGCCGGTGGGGTCATTCCATTTCACGAGAATCAACATCTCATAAACTGTGACTCCTGAACCCCTCTGAAACCCTCACGGCCGCACCTCGGAAGAGCCTCGCTCGCAAAACAGGCCAAATATCTTAGTTTCGGGTGGCGGGGCGCTTCCGGCATTAGAAGTGCCCTCTCATAATCACGCTTAGTCCCTGTCTGTTTGTTTCGGACGGGTGTGCAATGATGCCCCCAGGACGCGGCTTCACGCTTATCGAACTCCTGATCACCGTGGCGATCATACTCGTCGTCGCCGCGCTGGCCATTCCGAGCCTGCTCAACTCGCGCATCGCCGCCGACGAATCGGGGGCAGCCGCGGCCCTCCGCGTTTTGAACAGCGCCCAGATCACATACAATTCCGTTTATCCATCGATAGGTTTTGCTTCGTCGTTGGCGGCGCTGGGAGGCTCAAACTGTAGCCCTCCTACTTCGGCTGGCGCTTGCCTGATCGATACCACGCTCGCCGCCGGCACCAAGAGCGGTTACAGTTTCACTCTCCCCGCCAGCAGCTTGAGCGGCACACCGACGTCCAGCTACCAGTTCATGGCTCAACCAATGCAGCCGGGATACTCCGGCATCCGCTATTTTTGCTCCTACGCTGATGCCGTCGTGCGCGTAAGCCAAACGGCCATTTCCAACTGTGACGGGACTGTTTCCCCGATCGACTAGGCCTCGCTGGCGCGGAAAGTTACTTAGGCCATGCTTTTATGCGTTTACTTTCGTAACTCTTTCCGCCTCGCGGACGACTGTTCTCAGGCGCTTCGTTCTTATAATTTTTGGTTGGGAACCCTCCGCGGGGCGACGGCTCTGAATGCGCAGCTATGGCAGCCATTGAGATTCTGGACCTGGAAAAAACTTATCGCGTCGGCTTCTGGCACCGCCGGCCTAAGCTCGCCTTGCGCCCGCTGCGCCTGACCATCGACGAGGGAGAGGTTTTCGGTTTTCTCGGCCCCAACGGAGCCGGCAAGACCACGACCCTCAAACTGTTGATGGGTCTGGCCAAACCCACGGCAGGCAGCGCCCGCATCCTGGGAATGGACATCGACGATCCCCGGGTGCGCTCGCACATTGGTTTTTTGCCCGAGCAACCCTACTTCTACGACCACCTGACTGCCAGCGAGCTGCTGACTTACTATGCCCAGCTTTCTGGCGTTCCCGCCAGCGCGCGTGCGGCCCGGGTGGCTGCAATGCTGGAAAGCGTTGGCATCCGAGACTCCGCGAATGTACAGTTGCGCAAGTTCTCCAAAGGCATGCTGCAGCGGGTCGGGTTGGCGCAGGCAATCCTGCACGACCCCGAAGTGGTGTTCCTGGACGAACCCATGTCCGGCCTGGATCCGATGGGCCGCCGCGAAGTCCGCGAACTGATCCAGCAACTGCGCGCCGAAGGCAAAACCGTCTTCTTTTCGACGCATATCCTGTCCGACGCCGAAGCGCTCTGCGACCGCGTCGCCGTCATTCACCAGGGCGAGTTGCGCGGCGTAGGCTCGGTGGCCGAGCTGACACAGCACTCGCAGGGAAATGTTGAAATCATCTTCTGCGCAAAAACCGTGCCTGCTGCTCTAGCCAGTCTCGGAGTCGAAGCGCGCATCAGCAGTGAAATGGTAAACGTCGTGCTGCCCCAGGAGCAGCAGGACGCTCTCCTCGACATTTTGCGGCGCGAGCGCATCCGCCTCATCTCACTGACGCCGGTGCGCAGCTCACTGGAGGAATACTACGTGGAAAAGCTTCGGCCCAAACCAAGCAGCATGGGGGCCAGCGCATGAACTCGCGAATCGCATTTGTCGCCTTCAATACTTTCCGCGAGGCGGTGCGCGACCGCGTTCTTTATAACCTCATCGCCTTCGCTCTGCTGCTTTCGGCAGCCGCCATTCTTGTGGGACAGATCTCGATCGACGTCGAGCGCCTGGTAGTGCTCAACCTGGGCCTGACCGCGGTCTCGCTGTTCGGCGTCGTGATCGCCATTTTTATCGGCATCGGCCTGGTTTCGAAGGAAATCGACAAGAAGACCCTTTACACCGTTCTTTCCCGCCCGCTGCGCCGCTGGGAGTTTGTGGTCGGCAAGTTCTTGGGCCTCACGGGAACGCTGGTGGTGAACACATTTTTCATGGCTCTGGGCGTGTTCCTGGCACTGTTGTATGTGCAGCGCCATTTCGACCGGACAGACTGGGGCGTCGCGGCTGCCCTCTATTTCATCGTGCTCCAGTTCCTGATTGTGTGCGCGCTGGCGCTGTTTTTTTCGTCCTTTTCCACGCCCATCATGTCGGCGGTTTTCACGTTCGCTGTGTTCGTCATCGGTTCTCTGGCGGATGACCTGCGCGGTTTCGCCCATAACGCCGCGGGAATCCAGGGCATGGTCATGACCGCAGCCGCGTACCTGGTTCCGAATCTATCGGCGTTCAATATCGTGAATCAGGCAGCCCACGGCGATGCCGTCGCGGGCCGGTTGATCGTTTACAACACGCTGTACGCGCTGCTCTATTCGGTGGTGGTGATCTCCGGCGCTGTGCTCGTGTTCGAGCGCCGCAACCTGAAATGAACTCGTCGCGCAAGATCAATTTCGGCGCCACGGTCGTCCTGCTGACGGCAGCGGCAGCATCCGTGCTCACGCTCAACGCGATCGACCGGCTCAATGCCCAGCCAGAAGCGCAACAGACTCTTTATATTCGCTCCGCCAAGGCTCTGCGCCGTATGTCGCTTGGCTACTCCGGCCTGTTGGCCGATATTTACTGGACGCGGGCCGTCCAGTATTTTGGTGACCAGCACCGCCACCATTCGAACGACTTCCACCTGCTGCTTCCGCTGCTGCAGGTTACGACCGAACTCGATCCCCGTCTGCTTCCGCCCTATCAGCTGGGCGCGAATTTCCTCTCTCCCAAGCCGCCCAATGGTGCAGGCATGCCCGATGAGGCTTTGAAGCTGCTGCAGTATGGCATTGCCCAAAATCCGCAGCAGTGGAAGCTCTATTACAACCTCGGGTTCCTCTACTTCACCGAGTTCAAGGACTACGGCAAGGCGGCCGAGGCTTTTCATGCCGGAGCGCAGCTCCCCAACGCCCACGAATACATGCACGTGCTCGCCGCCCGCATGGCGCAGCATGCTGGAGAGTTCGATACCGCGCGCATGCTCTGGTACACCGCTTATCAGAGCTCGAACCAGCCCGATATCAAGCACAATGCCATCGAGCACCTGATCGCGCTGCGCGTCGATGAAGATGTAACCCACCTCGAAGAGCTGGTCGAAAAGTATCGCCAGCAGAACGGTCACGTGCCTGCGAGCATGGGCGATCTGCAGCGGGCGGGATACATTCGCGGCACGCCGGTTGACCCCAACGGTAAATCTTACAAGCTCCTGTCCGATGGCACGATTGAAGTGCAAGACCCGGAGATGCTCTTCTACATCACCAAAGGCCTGCCAAAAGACGTACAGAAAGCCATGTCGCAACAGTAAAGGTGTGCTGTCCTCTCCATTTCTAAAGCGCTGGTTTGTTAGCATGCAGGCGTGGCTTCCGGTTTTCCCCGCCAACTTCGAAATGCCTTCGGATCGTGGTGGCGTGAGCGGTCAAAGGCGGGCGGCAAGTTGAAGGCCGCTTCCCTGCTTGTTTCCGAAGTTTGGGGCTTCGTTCGCGACTCGACTCCGGAGCGCCGGCGCTCGCGTTATGGCGATATGGACTACGACTGGGAGCACCACGTCAACACCACCAGCGGAACCGTGGGCTGGCGCGACCGCCTGCTGGGGATTTTTCACTCGCCGTACATGCCAACCGATCCCGCTGAGTTTCGCGAGATGATGGCCGCGCTGTCCGTCGACTTCAGCAAATTCACGTTCATTGACATCGGCTCGGGCAAAGGCCGCACGTTGCTGATGGCGTCGGAATATCCGTTTCGCCGAATTGTCGGCGTCGAAATCCTCCCGGAGTTCGACCGCGCCGCGCGGGAGAATATTCGGTCCTACAACAGCGCAACGCAACGCTGCTCGAAAATCGAAAGCGTGCGCGCTGATGGACTCGACTTCGCACTGCCCCACGACCCCTTAGTCCTGTATCTCTTCAACCCGCTGCCCGAAGCTGCGCTACGGGAGTTTGTCCAAGGAATCGAGCGGTCCTTGGCACAATCTCCGCGCCCGCTGTGGTTGATCTATCACACCCCGCTGCTCGACTCTGTCGTTGCCACTTCACGTTCTCTGAAAAAAGAGGCAACGACTCCGCAGTATTCGCTGTACCGTAGCCAGACAGCAGACGAGCCTTAGCGCGTGGCTGTGGCCAGCTGTCCATTCTGACGGTACATCCCCAACCGCGCAGATACTCTCCTTCCCTGTAGACGGAACATGACACGATAGAATCAGAACAGGGGAAGTCAATCTTGAAGACTCGACTGGCTTGTTGGCTAGCCGCGTTCGCGGTCGGTGGGGCGGTTGCTTGTCTCCCGGCGTCATCCTGCGCGCAGGCAGATCAGTCCGAAGATACTCGCTCGCGGGTTGCGAACGCGGCCCATCTTTCCTCGGAAAACGTTCGCCAATTGGCCCAGGCGGTGGACGAGCACTACAACCACCTCCGCAGCCTCCAGGCCGACTTCACTCAAATCTTCCGCGGCGAAGGGATGGAGCGGGAGGAATCGGGCACATTGCTGCTGAAAAAGCCGCGCAAGATGCGCTGGGAATACCGTTCTCCTAAAGCGAAGCTGTTTATCAGCGACGGCCAGAGTGTGTGGTTTTACCTGCCGGCGGAAAAACAGCTCCGAAAAACGGACTTCAGCAAGCTCAACGACGTCCGCTCCCCTATCGCATTCCTGCTTGGCAAAACCAAGCTGGAGAAGGAATTACAAGGACTATCAAAAGCTGCGGATCAGGCTCCGCTGAATCCGGCGGATACGGTTCTGCGGGGCGTGCCCAAGGCCATGGCGGATCAGGTGAGCGAGGTGCTGCTGGAGATTACACCCGGCTTCCAGATTGCGCGGATTGTTTTGATGGATCCCGAGGGCGGCGAGACAGAGTTCCGCTTCTCAGGCTGGAGGGAGAATCTGGAGTTGACTGATGGTCAGTTCCGGTTTACCCCTTCCCCGGGCGTGGAAACCGTCGAAGGGACGTTTGCTCCCTAGCCGGCGGGCGTTACCAGCGTGCCACCGCCCCTTGTAGGGTCGTAAGCGCTTGGGGAACAGGATGTTACACTGGATGAAACAAGCGAGAGTCAGCCCCTAGTTCAAGAGTTCGCCATGGCAGAATTCCTCGTCAAAGTCGCGGACGAACAAGGCCACATGCGCCAGCAGGTGGAGCACGGCTATTCCGAGGCCGAGATTAAGGACCGCTTTGTCCAGCAGGGGTATCTGGTTTATTGGGTCAAGCCGCGCACGATTTTGAGCGGCGGAGCGGGACTGGGCAAGCGCGGCAAGATCAGGGCGGCGACCTTTCTGATTTTCAATCAGCAGTTCCTCACCCTGATGAAGGCGGGTCTGCCGATTCTGGCGTCGCTCGACCTGCTCATCAAGCGGCAGAGGGACAAATCGCTGCTGCGGCTGCTGGAGAACGTGCGGGAGCGGGTCAAAGGCGGCGAGTTGCTCTCCGACGCTTTTGCCGCGCAGCAGGTATTTCCCAAGATGTACACCACCACGCTGATGGCGGGCGAAAAGAGCGGCAACATGGAAGAAGTGCTCAACCGCTTCATTCAATATCAGCGCATGGTGCAGACCTTCAAAAAGAAGCTGATGGTTTCGCTCGTCTACCCGTGCTTGCTCATCACGGTTGTCACCTGCATGCTGGCTTTCTTGATCACGTACGTCGTGCCCAAGTTCGCCGACCTGTTCGAGAACATGGGCGCGCAACTGCCGGCCATCACCGTGTTCATGCTGGCGGTGGGTCTGCACGCGCAGAAGTACGCCTGGCTCGTCATTCTGGTTTTGATCGTCGGAGGCTTCTTGGCGTGGCGCTGGAAACAGAGCGACCGGGGCGCGGAAACCATCGACAAAATGCTGCTGGCGATGCCCCTGATTGGCGAAATCCGGCTGAAATACCAGGTGGCGAACTTCTCGAGAATTCTGGCCACGCTGCTGCAAGGCGGCTTGCCGCTGGTGCCGGCCATGGAGACCGCCGGCGCCTCCATGAGCAGCCGGCAGATGCTCAACGGAGTCATCACCGCCGCGGCCCGCGTGCGTGAAGGCCAGGGACTGGCGAAAAGCCTGGAAGATCAGAAGCTGTTTCCCGATCTGGCGGTCGAAATGCTCGAAGTCGGCGAGTCGACCGGGGCGCTGCCGGCGATGCTGGGCTCGGTCGCGGAATTTTACGAAGAAGATGTGCAAACGGCTCTGGGCGCGGCCATGGCGCTGATCGAGCCGATGATTCTGATCGTCATGGCGGTGGTGGTGGGCGGCATATTGATTTCTCTGTACATGCCGATATTTACGTTGGGGGCGAACGTGCATTGATCTTTCGTCCTTCGCTGTTCGTCGTTCGCCGCTCGCTGGATGAAAGAGCAGTGGAATCCCACCCTAAACCTCGCAAAACCGCGACGTTTAGGATGGGGCACCCGGCGAAGGACGAATAACAAAGGACGAACAGCGAAAAGCTGGAAGCGAGTTCATGGTGGAAAAGAAATCAATGGTTGTAAATACTCCGAATGTTGGCAGGCCGCTGCCCGAAACGGCCGCCGCCATTCCCGATGAAATGGAGCGCGCGCGCGACATCGCCCGCCGCTATCGTTGCGAATTCATCGACCTCAGCGATTTTCAGCTCCACCATGACCTGTTCGAGAAGATCCCCGTCCACCTGATGTTCCGCTACAAGTTCGTGCCGCTGGACGAAACCGCCGACGGACGGCTGGCAATCGCCATTGCCGACCCCAGCCAGCTGATGATGATCGACGAAATCAGCCTGCTGCTGGGCAAGCGCATTCTCACCAAAGTCGCGACCGACAAGCAGATTTCCGACATCCTGCAGAAGACCGAGCAATCCAAGCGCGTGCTCGAAGACGCCAGCGAAGGCTTCACGCTCGACGTCATCCGCGAGGACGAAGCCGGCAACGACGAAACCATCTCCATCGACAAGCTGACGGCGACGACGGCACAGGACATGAGCCCGATCATCCGTCTGGTCGACACGACGCTGTTTACCGCGCTGCAGCGGCGCGCCAGCGATATTCACATCGAGACGCGCGACGATTCCGTGGTCATCAAGTTCCGCATCGACGGCGTGCTCACCAACGCCATGCCGCCCATCGGCAAGGAGCACCATTCCACCATCATTTCCCGCATCAAGGTCATGAGCGAGCTCGACATCTCCGAGCGCCGCGTGCCCCAGGACGGCCGTTTCCGCGTGAAGTACAGCGGGCGCGCCATCGACTTCCGCGTATCCATCATGCCCTCCATTCACGGCGAGGACGCGGTGCTGCGCGTGCTCGACAAGGAGTCGATGAGCGAGAAGTTCAAAAAGCTCACGCTCGACGTGGTGGGCTTCGATGACGTCGACCTGCGCCGCTTCCGCCGCTACATCAAGGAACCCTACGGCATGGTGCTGGTGACCGGGCCGACGGGCAGCGGCAAAACGACCACGCTGTACGCCGCGGTCAATGAAATCAAGACCGACGAAGACAAGATCATCACCATCGAAGATCCGGTCGAGTACCAGATCCGCGGCATCACGCAGATTCCGGTGAACGAGAAAAAAGGCCTGACGTTCGCCCGCGGCTTGCGATCGATTTTGCGCCATGACCCGGACAAGATCATGGTGGGCGAAATCCGCGACACGGAAACAGCGCAAATCGCAATTCAATCGGCGCTCACCGGACACCTGGTGTTCACCACGGTCCACGCCAATAACGTGGTCGATGTGCTGGGGCGCTTCCTCAACATGGGCGTGGAACCGTACAATTTTGTTTCCGCGTTGAACTGCATTCTGGCGCAGCGGCTGGTGCGCGTGATCTGCGACTCCTGCCGCACGGCGGTGCATTATCCGCCGGAAGTGCTGGAAGCAAGCGGTCTCGACCCGCGGCAGTGGTTGCAGGTTCCGCTTTACGAAGGGCAAGGTTGCATCGAGTGCGCCGGCACCGGGTTCCGCGGACGAACCGCGATCCACGAACTGCTCGATTTGACGGATCGCATTCGTGAGATGATTCTGGAAAAGAAACCGACATCGGAAATCCGGCGCGCGGCGCGCGAAGAAGGCATGCGTTTTCTGCGCGAATCGGCGCTCGACAAAGTGCGCGCGGGCACGACCACGCTGAAGGAGATCAACAAGGTCACGTTCATTGAGACGATGCGCTGATCCCACGAAAAAGGGCACGAGCTTGACCCTTATGCCGCGTCCGGGAACCCGCCAAAGTAACTAGGGAAAGGCGGCCGGTGGCGATACTATCGAAGCCAGCCCCTTTTGAGAAAAATCGATGAGCAGCTCCACAAAAGCCGGCCGGCGGCCCAGTCTCGCCTGCGAGATTGCGGCCGATCGTGTACTGGTCGGGCGCGCTTCCGACCAGGGACGCATGGTGGAGGTGTCGGCAGCGCGCGAACTGGCGCCGGGGACGGTGGTTCCCGATCTGATGGAGCCCAATCTCCGCGACAGCTCCGCTCTCCGCTCCGCCATTGAGAGCGCGCTGGGCAGCGTGCGCAAGCATGCGCACGACGTGATTGCCATCCTCCCCGATATCTCCGTGCGCGTGGTCTTGCTCGATTTCGAGACGCTCCCGGAAAAGCCGGAAGAGGCTGAAGCTGTGGTGCGCTTTCGCCTCAAGAAATCGCTTCCCTTCGATCCCGAAGAGGCCCGGATTTCCTACCACTCGCAGCAAACCGACAAGGCGGTGCGAGTGGTGGCGGCGGTGGTGCTGAAAACCGTCCTCGAGGAGTATGAGTCGGCTTTCCGCGACGCCGGTTACAACCCGGGCGTCGTGCTCCCGTCCATGCTGGCCGCTCTCGGCGCTGCCGACGCGGAACGCCCCACGCTGGTGGTAAAGGTGGACGCGCGTACCATCAGCCTCGCCATTCTCGATCAGGAACAGGTCCTCCTGTTCCGCACCCTGGAAAATCTTCGCGGCGTCACCATCACCGGCGATCAACTGGCCGAGGAGGTTTATCCCTCGGTCGTCTTTTTCCAGGATACTTACAACCTGAACATTGACCGTGTGTACGTCGCCGGTCTGCCCGATAGCAACGCGGCTCAGGCTGCTCTGAAGAGCCAGTCGGGGGCCATCGTGGAGGAATTGATCACCGCATCACAAATTGGATCCGCGTCTGGAACCGTGCCGCGCTGGCGCATGGCGGGCGTGGTAGGAGCGCTGATTGCGTGAACCAATTACTAGTAATTAGTAACTAGTAGCTAGTTTCTAGTAAGACAAAATGGAAGCAGAAAGTAATTAGTGAAAAACCAGACGCAACTCGGGGCGCTAAGAACTAGTAACTGGCAACTGGCGACCAGCAACTGACTTTATGCGTTTAGACATCAATCTCGCCACACGGCGTTATGAAGACGCCCGCGAATTCTGGACGCGCTGGGGCCTCGCCGTGGGCTTGCTCGCGGTCTTCACCCTTCTTCTTCTGGGCTGGACGGCGCGCAGCTGGATGGCGGCGGGAAAGGACCGTCATAACATTGCCGATCTCGAGCAGATGATCGACGGCCGGGACCACGAACGAACCCAGGCGCAGAGCTTTCTCGATCTGCCGGCCAACCACTCCACGCGCGAACAGTCCCAGTTTCTCAACGGCCTCATCCGGCGCAAGGCCTTCTCCTGGACGCTGGCGTTCGAGGCTCTCGAACAGGTCATGCCGCCCAATCTCCACGTCGTGTCGCTGCGCCCGGAATTCAACGACCAGAACCTGATGCTGCTCGACATGAAGGTCGCCGGCGAAAGCCGTTCGGCAGCCGTCGAGCTGGTTCATCGCATGGAAGGTTCCGCCCGTTTCCAGAACGCGCAGTTGACCGGAGAACAGGAACAGGAGAACGGCAGCGCCGTCGTCGCTTCGGTGGTGGCGATTTACATTCCGCAGGAGGTTAGCAAGGATAGCGGGCTGGATGCCAGCAAGGAGAGCGGAAAGTAATGCCCGATCTGCGGAAAACGCGGAAGCAGCTCAAGATTGCCATCGCGGCCATGGTGGTGGCCGATGTAGTGGCCGCTGGGATCCTGTTCTCGCCGCTGGTCGGATCCGCCGCCTCGCGGCAAATGCAGCTCAACCAGCTCTTCGTCGAATTCCGCAAGAAGACGAAGGACGTCGAGCCCATGCGCGACATGCCGCAAAAAGTCGCGACCGCCAAAGATCAGATCTCCGATTTCTACAAGGACCGTTTTGCCGCGCGCGACTCCGAGCTCACCACGGAACTGGGCAAACTGGCCGCCGAAAACGGCATCCACATCCTGACGGCCAAATACAAAGAAGAGGAACCGGAAACGGCGGGCATCATTCCCGTCGTGATCGAGGGCAGCTTTGCCGGCGATTATCTGCAACTAGTCCGCTTTATCAACAGCGTGGAACGCTCGAAAATGTTCTTCACCGTCGACGGCGTGGACCTGGCGGGCGAAGGCAAAGGGCCGGTCCACTTGCAAATCACATTGCACAGCTATTTGCGGGGCGTCTGAGTGAAACTGGGAACCGAAAACCGGAAACAGGTCATCGCCCTGGCGGTGCTGGGAGGACTCGCGATTCTCTCCATCGCCTATCAGTTCTGGCCTTCGCCGGCGGATACGTCGGCCACGCCGGCTCAATCGGCGCTTGCGCCCGCGGCGAAACCTGCGACACGCCGGCTTGCCTCGGGCAAAATCGTGCCCATCATAGAGCCACGTCTCGATCCCACGCTCGATTTGAATCTGCTGGCGCAGAGCGAGGACATCAAGTACGCCGGCAATGGACGCAACATCTTTGTGGCGGGATCGCTGCCCACGATCGAAAAGCCGAAGCGCACGGGCGCAACCGACCGGGCTCAAGCCTCCATAAGTCTTCCCCCGGCGCCCCCGCCTCCGCCGCCGATCAATCTGAAATTTTTCGGCTTTGCCAACAAGCCGGGCGAGGCAAAAAGAATCTTCCTGGTGCAGGGTGAGGATGTGTTTATTGCCGGTGAAGGCGATATCGTCGATCGCCGCTATCGTGTTGTCCACATCACCAATACCTCAGTCGAAATGGAAGATGTGCTCAACAACAACCGGCAGAGTATCCCGCTGACGCCGGGATAGCCGAATTTGTAATTTGTAATTTCCAATTTGTAATTGCTGAAGGCAGGACAGGTTCGTATGCGATGCAACGGTTTGAAATCACAAATCACAAATCGCAAATTACAAATTCGCGATGAGCGCGGCTACATGCTGGTCACGCTCATGCTCTTGTTCACTCTGCTTGCCATTGCCGCACTCGCCGTCCTGCCTGCGGTCCACCAGCAGTGGCAGCGCGATCGCGAACAAGAACTCTGTCATCGCGGCACCATGTACATGCGCGCCATTCAGCACTTTTACCGCAAGATGGGCCGCTACCCGAACAGCATTGATGAACTGGAGAGTTCCAACCACCTTCGCTTTCTCCGCAAGCGTTACAAGGATCCCATGGCCTGGGACCCGCAGACCGGCAAGGAGAAAGACTTCAAACTCCTTCACATGCAGGATGTCATGCTCAACAATGGCCCCTCGCTCGGCGGGATTCCCGGCGTTGGCGGGGCACCGGGCGCGGCCGGCGCTGCCGGCGGGAGTGCGAGCGCCTTCGGCATGGGCGGCAATCAGCCCGGAGGCTTAGGCGGCTTCGGTGGCGCCAGCCAGTTCGGCGGAATGCAGGGCGGCGGCTTCGGTCAAGGTGGCGGCGGCTTCGGCCAAAGTGGCGGCTTCGGCCAAAGCGGCTCTTTCGGACAGGGCTCGCAATTCGGCGGAGGGCAAGGGCAATCGGCGTCGCAAGCTCCAAACAGCACCGGATCCGATTCCAGTTCGTCGAGTAACGGAGGGTCCGGCTCGGACTCCTCCGGAACGTCCAATGCGTCGAATCCCTCTACTTCCGGCACGACCAACACTGGCCCCGGCGGCACACAACCACTCAGCCCCAATGGGCAGACCTTCGGCGGCGGTGCTATTCTCGGCGTAGCCAGCACCAATAAGAAAGATAAGACCATCCGCGAGTACAACAAAAAGACGAAATACACCGATTGGTATTTCGTCTACGATCCAACCTTAGATCGCGGCGGCCTGCTGGTCGGTCCGTGGCAGCCACTGCAACTTCCGAGTGGCGGCATCGGACAGCCCATCGGCGGGACCGGTCAGCAGGCCGCTACTTCTGGACTGGGCGGTTTGCAGCAATCCGGATTCGGCCAATCTTCGAGCGGTTTCGGCCAATCTTCAGGCGGCTTCGGCCAGTCAGGTGGATTTGGCCAGCAATCGGGATTCGGCCAGTCTTCAACCTCCGGCCAGCAGAATCAGCAGCCCCAGCAGCAACAGAACCAATAGCCCGAGTCGCGGGCGCCGCACGGAATTTCCCGATTACGTCCTCCGTCGCCGCGCGTCAGCCCAGGCGCCACCTTCCCCAACCGCATCAGCGCACCCGTATGCGAAACACGCGAGAGAGATGAACGTTCTGAACTGCTGACACGCTTCTTACAGTGACCTATAGGAGCCGGGAATACGCGCCGCAGACTGTGTTATAGTGCGTCGTTCCGAAATAAGCAGGTGCGCGGGAGGATAGCTGTGGCAGGAATGTCTTTTTTCTTGTCCCGCATTAGTTCCTCTGGAGATCTGACTGGCAGGGCGCTTTCCCTCAGCGTCGCGGTATTCGCGGTAGCGGTCACGATGATTATCGGCGGATGCTCGAGTTCATCGCCGCCGCCGATTTCGGTGACCCTAACACCGTCCTCTCCGCAGGCGATTGATCAGACCCAGACGGTCTCGATCACGGCGACGGTAGCGAATGACACCTCTTCGAGAGGGGTCACGTGGAGCCTGAGCGGCCCGGGTTCCCTTAATTCGTCGACGTTGCAAGCTACCTACAATTCCCCGACGGCCATTATCACCAGTGCCCAGCAAGCGACGGTGACGGCGACATCGGTCGCAGACCCGACTAAGAGCGCTTCGCTGCAAATTACCGTGAATCCGTACCCGCAGATTCCGTTTCAGACCCTTCCGAACGGGACCGTGGGCACTTCCTACAGCCAGTCCATCGCGCTTACGGGCGGCACTTCGCCGTTTCAGTGGATCGTGTACAACGGGCCGATCGTCACCGGGAATTCCGTGGGCGGATCGGTGCCCAATGGCTTGACACTGAATGGCAGTACTGGGACGGTCAGCGGCACTCCAACCGGCGGCGGAACGTGGTACTTCGAGGCCATTGCAACGGACGCAACCGGTGCGTTTGGGTTTAATGCGCTCAGCATCCAAATCAATCCCACTGCACCTCCAGGGAATCCGGTGCCATTCTTGAATCAGCCACTCGTGCCGACCGCCGTATCGCCGAGCAGTAACGGTCTGACGTTGAACGTAACCGGAACCGGGTTTGTCTCCGGCGCGACCATCGACTTTAACGGCGCGGCGCTGGCGACGACATTTGTAGACGGCGAGCATCTGAACGCGATCGTTCCGGCGGCAGATGTCGCGACTGCGGGGACCGCTGCGGTGACCGTGGTGAATCCGGCACCGGGCGGCGGGTCGTCCAATGTGGTGTATTTCCAGGTGGAAGCGCCCGAAACAACTGTCAGTTTTGCGAATGCGGCGAATTCCCCCCTGTCGATTATCGAGGCGGTTGCAGTGGTAGTAGCGGATTTCAACGAGGACGGGAAGCCCGACCTTGCCGTCGCGGCAAACGATCACGTGTATGTGATGCTCGGAAACGGGGACGGCACATTTGCTGCGGCGTCGGGCTCTCCGATCCCGGTGCCGAGCCCGCCCTATGATGACAGAGGCTCACCTTACACCGGACCTATCGTGGCGGGCGATTTCAACAACAACGGTCACCTGGGATTGGCGGTTGCATTGATTCAGAATGAGGCCGCAGCCATCTTGTTGGGAAACGGCGACGGAACGTTCACACCCTCCTCAGCGGCGTTCGCCGCCACCGCGGACCCGACGACATCCGCCCTGGCAGCGGCTGATTTCAACGCGGACGGGAATCTCGATCTTGGGATAGCCAACCAGATCTACAGCTCGGCGTTAGTCACTTTGGGATACGGCGTGGGTGCGTTCAACGGGGCGGGCAATCTCAACACTACTGGATTCCTGAATGGCATCGCCGTAGGAGATTTCAATGGCGATGGAAAACTGGATGCCATAGTGGCAGGCGGAAACGGCGGCGTCTCGGAGGGGCTAGGAGGTTCCGGGCTGGCGGTGTCGCTTGGAAATGGGAACGGGACTTTTACGGCGGCAAATGGTTCTCCGATTCCCTTCGGACAGAACCTTGATGCCATCGTTGTCGCCGATTTCAACGGGGATGGAAAACTGGATGTCGCAGTTACAGACTCGGGTGCGAACGTCGTATACATCCTGCTGGGCAATGGTGACGGAACATTCGGTACGCCCACGCCGATTACGGTCGGGAACGGCCCGGACGCGATAGTCGCGGGAGATTTTAACAATGATGGGAAGCTGGATCTGGCCATCGCTAACGGCGGCGACAACACCGTCACACTTCTGCTTGGAAACGGCAATGGCACGTTCACGCAGGCCGCGGGATCGCCTTATCCAGTAGGAAAGTTGCCGTTTCAGATCGTCGCGGCCGATTTCAACGGCGACGGCAAGCTCGATCTAGCCGTGGTGAACTTGACCGACGGTACCGTATCGATTTTGCTGCAGCAGTAGTTGCGGGATAGAAGGTCAGGCGCAAACAAGCCTGAGTGAGAAGGCGCTCAGGGCAGGCGCAGCGCGAGCAGGGTCTGCGGGTTCAGGTAAACACCCTGCCAGCGCACGGCCAGATGCAGGTGGGGGCCGGTGGCGCGGCCGGTGCCTCCGCTGAGCGCGATGGGCTGGCCTTTCTCGACCGTGTCGCCTTCCCTGACCAGGAATTTCGACAGGTGCAAGTAGAGAGTCAACAGGCCCTGGCCATGGTCGATGACGACGCAGTTGCCTTCGAAAAACAGCGGCCGAGCCAGAATAATTTTGCCGTGATTGACGGCGGCGACTTGGGTTCCGGGGCCGACGCGGAAATCGAGGCCCTGATGGGTGCTCTGCACCGTGCCGTTGAAAACGCGCTCGACGCCGAAGAGGTCGGAGATTTCGGCAATGACCGGTGGCGCGAATGCACCCTCCCATTCGCGCTCGGCGCTTAAGGTTTGGAAAGCTTCTTCTTTTGTCTTCTTGTCTTCCTCGATTTCTTTCTGCTCTTCCGGGCTGGGCGCCGTGTATTTTCCCGGAACTTTCAAAATCACACGCGGATAGCGCCGATGCCCGACAAAAATACTCTTCTCGTATGAGATCGCCTGTCCATCGGGGCTTTCGGCGCGGAGCTCAACAGGATAAACACCGGGCTTGGTTTCGAGGCTCGCGCCCGCGAGCGCAAACCATATCTTCTGCTTTGCGTCGAAGCTGAAGGTGAGATCGTGGCCGAGCCAGTTGCCCCTAACCGAGCGCACGGATTTGGGGGTGGTCACGCGGAACACCACCGGCGATCCGTTGACGATGCGGGGAGGCTGGTAGCGGACGAGCCATCTGGGGCCGGGCGTGGCAGCGCGCGAAGTTGTGGCCGCCAGAATAAGGATCAGGGACAACCGCAAAAATCGAGAAGGGCGCATCTTGGTTGAGGAATATATTCTGCCATCTTCGAGCATGGCAGGGTTGTGCCGAGGGAAGCGGTTCGGATGACTCAGAGCGCAGCGCGGGCAGGAATGCCCGCGCCACGCTCAAAGCCTGCGCCACACACGGAATCGTTAGTGCTTCTTGCTGTCTTCGGGCTTGCTGTTCTCCTTCTTCGGAGGCTGACCGGCCGGTTTCTGCTGCTGTTGCTTCTGCTGCCAGTTATGC
>Ga0187781_10000223_pt1 | contig 40421 bp, 39 predicted proteins | sample 0715_SJ02_MP02_2_FD_132447 | JGI IMG/M metagenome (GOLD analysis project Ga0187781, IMG submission 132447) | Tropical peat soil microbial communities from peatlands in Department of Meta, Colombia - 0715_SJ02_MP02_20_MG | ecosystem: Environmental > Terrestrial > Soil > Wetlands > Peat | place... | reverse complement strand
GCGAGTTCCACGCCGTGTTGAAGGGCAACGGGCCGTGCAACCGCGAGCGGCTCGAGGCGCGCCGCACTGCCTACCGGGCCGGGGCCTGGGTGCGCGAGGCGGCGGCGGCACACGCCGCGAAACAGGCAGCACGCGAGCAGGCGCAGGCCAGGAGGCAGGCATGAGCAATGACTGGCCGCTGTTCGAGGTATTCATCCGTTCGCGCTCCGGGCTCGAGCACAAGCACGTCGGCAGCCTGCACGCGGCCGATGCGCGCATGGCGATCGAGCACGCGCGCGACGTGTACACCCGGCGCCAGGAAGGGGTGAGCATCTGGGTGGTGCGCTCGGCCGAGATCGTCGCCTCGGACCCGGGCGAGGCGGAGGCGCTGTTCGAGCCGGCGCGCGACAAGGTGTACCGGCATCCGACCTTTTATGCGATTCCCGATGAGGTGAAGAATCTGTGAGCACGCCGGCCGCAGTGCCCGCGCGCCGCGACCGCGCGCTCAACGATGCGCTGTTCCGCTACCTGCTGCGCCTGGCCGATACCAGCCTGGTGCTCGGACAGCGCCTCGGGGAGTGGATCGGGCACGCGCCGGCGCTCGAAGAGGACCTGGGACTTGCCAACCTCGCGCTCGACCTCATCGGCCAGGCGCGGCTGCTGCTCACCTACGCCGCGGAGATCGAAGGCCAGGGGCGTGACGAGGACGCGCTCGCGTTCCTGCGGGATGCGCCCGAGTTCCTGAACCTCACCCTCGCCGAGCAGCCGAACGGCGACTTCGCCCATACCATCGTGCGCCAGTGGCTGATCGACGCCTGGCAGCTCGAGCTCTACGAGGGCCTGGCCGGATCGGCGGATACGCGCCTCGCGGCGATCGCCGCCAAGGCGCTCAAGGAGACGCGCTATCACTATCGCTTCAGCAGCGGCTGGCTGGTGCGTCTCGGCGACGGCACCGCGGAGAGCCGGGCACGGGCACAGCAGGCCGTGGACTCGCTGTGGCGCTTCACCGAGGAGCTGTTCACCGCCGACGAGATCGACCAGCGCATGGCCGCGGCGGGGATCGCACCGCCGCTCGGCGCGGCCGCGGAGCGCTTCGGCGCTCGCGTGGCAGAGGATCTCACCCAGGCGACGCTTACGCGCCCGCCGCAACAGCCACACCCCTGGCACGGCAAGCGCGGCGTGCATACCGAGCACCTCGGCCACCTGCTCGCGGAGATGCAGCATCTGCAGCGGACCTATCCGGGCGTGCGCTGGTGAGTGCCGCGGAGTTGAGCGTGGCGGAGCGGGAGGTGTGGCGCCTGCTCGCCACCGTGCCGGATCCCGAGATTCCCGTGCTGAGCATCGTCGACTTAGGGATCGTGCGCTACGTGCGCAGCGCCGCCGACGGGCGGCTGCACGTCGGCATCACTCCCACCTACAGCGGCTGCCCGGCGACCGCCGCGATCCGCAGCGCGACGCGCGCCGCGCTCGATGACGCCGGCCACCGCGATGCCCTGCTCGAGGAGGTTCTCTCTCCCCCGTGGACCAGCGACTGGGTGACGCCCGCAGGGCGCGCCAAGCTCGAAGCATTCGGCATCGCCCCGCCGGCCGCGGCAGCCGCCGGTCCTGCATCCCAGCCGGTACGCTGCCCGCGGTGCGGCAGCCTCTCGACCGAGCGGATCAGCGAGTTCGGCTCGACGCCCTGCAAGGCGCATTACGTCTGCAGCGCCTGCCGCGAGCCGTTCGATCACTTCAAGTGCATTTGAGATGCTGCGGTTCCATTCGCTCACCGTCAGCGCCATCACCCCGAACGCGGAGGACGCGGTGGCGATTGCGCTCGAGGTGCCCGCGGAGCTGCGCCCGCAATACTGCGGCGCCGCCGGGCAGCACGTGGTGGTGCGCGCCGAGATCGAGGGCGAGGACGTGCGCCGCACCTACTCGCCGGTGAACGCGCCGGGGGAGTGGCCGCTGGTGATCGTGCCGCGCGTGCATGCGGCGGGGAAGATGTCGCGCTATCTCGCCGAGCAGCTGCGCGCCGGGGACACGCTCGAGGTGCTGCCTCCCAACGGCAGCTTCACGCCGCGCACCGGCGCGCAACGCGGCGGCAGCTACGTGGCATTCGCCGCCGGCTGCGGCATCACGCCGGTCCTGTCGGTGACGCGCGCGCTGCTCGCGTTGCCGGAGAAGCGCGTCATCCTGTTCTATGGCAACAGCAGCAGCGCGCGCACGATGTGCCTCGAGGAGCTGCTCGCGCTCAAGGACCGCTATCTCGACCGGCTCTCGCTGCACTTCCTGATGAGCCGCGAGCCGCAGGAGGTCGCGCTCTACAACGGCCGGATCGATGGCGGGCGGGTGCGGGAGTTCGCGGCGGCGCTGTTCCGGCCGGGCGAGATTGCCGAGTACTTCGTGTGCGGGCCCGGGGACCTGATCGATCAGGTCGGCGGGAGTCTGCGCGCGCTCGGCGTCGAGGGCGCGCGCATTCATGCCGAGCACTTCAGCGTGGCGGCCGCGGCTGAGGGTGGCGCGCGCACGGCGGCGGCTGCCGCTGTGACCGGAGCTCCCACGCCCGCTCCACCGGCCACCGGGCCCGGCGGGACACAAGCCGAGGTCACCATCGTGATGGACGGGCGGCGCCGCGTCTTCAGCATGGCCGTGAACGCCGAGACCGTGCTGGATGCCGCGGCGCGCGCCGGCGTCGAGCTGCCCTTCTCGTGCCGTGCGGGGGTCTGCTCGACCTGCCGTACCAAGGTGGTGCGCGGCGAGGTGGAGATGGCACAGAACTACGCCCTCGAGGACTGGGAGCTCGAGCAGGGCTACGTGCTGGCGTGCCAATCGCGTGTCAAGAGCGGGACGCTCGAGCTCGACTACGACGAGAAGTGAGTACACGGTGAGCTACCGGACCATCCTCTTCGAGCTGAGCGGCGGCATTGCGCGCCTCACTCTCAATCGCCCGGAGCGCCTCAACAGCTTCACGACCGAGATGCACGCCGAGGTGCGCGGCGCGCTCGCCGAGGTGCGCGCCCGGCAAGCGCGCGTGCTGGTGATCACGGGTGCCGGCCGCGGCTTCTGCGCGGGGCAGGACCTCAACGACCGGGCGGTGAGCCCGGGTGGCGAGGCGGCCGATCTCGGCGAGTCGATCGAGAAGAACTACAAGCCCCTGGTGCTCACGCTGCGGGCGCTGCCGCTGCCGGTGATTGCGGCGGTGAACGGCGTGGCCGCCGGCGCCGGCGCCAACATCGCACTCGCCTGCGACTTGGTTGTCGCGGCGCGCTCGGCGAGCTTCGTGCAGGCATTTGCCAGGCTCGGGCTGGTGCCCGACTCCGGCGGCACCTGGTTCCTGCCACGCACGGTCGGTACCGCACGCGCGCTCGGCCTCGCTTTCCTCGGCGAGAAGCTGCCGGCCGAACAGGCCGCCGCCTGGGGGCTCATCTGGCGCTGCGTCGATGACGCCGAGCTCGGCAGCGTGGTCGACGCACTGGCGCTGCAGTTGGCCAGCGCTCCGACGCGCGGGCTGGCGCGTACCAAGCAGGCGATCTACGAGAGCTTCGGCAGGACGCTCGCCGAGCAGCTCGACGTCGAGCGCGACTATCAGGCTGAGCTCGGGCGCACCGCCGACTACGCCGAGGGGGTCGCCGCCTTCAGCGAGAAGCGCACGCCGCGGTTTTGTGGAAAATGAGCAAGTCCGGCGAGCAGCGGCAGCGCATCGCCGAGCGCTCGGCGCGGGCCCTGTTCGAGCGCGACCGCGCCTCACAGGCTCTCGGCATGCGCCTGGTCGAGGCGCGGCCCGGCCGGGCACGCGTCGTCATGACGGTGCGCGCGGACATGGTCAACGGCCACGACGTCTGTCACGGCGGCATCGTGTTCGCCCTCGCCGACAGCGCTTTTGCCTTCGCCTGCAACTCCTACAACGAGAGCACCGTGGCCGCGGCCGGGGCGATCGACTTCCTCACGGCGGCGCGCGCCGGGGACGAGCTGACCGCCGAGGCGTGCGAGCTGTGGCGCACGAAGCGCAACGGCATCTACGAGATCAGCGTAACCAATCAGCGTGGTGAGCGCGTAGCGCTGTTCCGCGGACGCTCGTACCGGGTCGACGGTCAGGTCACGACCATCGAGGAGTGAGGTCATGGAGCTTCAGAGCTACGCCGCGGGCAAATGGCGCACGGGCAGCGGCGGCGGTGCAGCCTTGCGTGATGCCACCACCGGTGAGGTGATCGCGCACGCCGGCGCCGAGGGCCTGGACACGGCGGCGATGCTCGCCTGGGCGCGGGAGGTCGGTGGCCCGAACCTGCGCCGGCTGACGTTCCACGAGCGCGCGGCGCTCCTCAAGGCTCTGGCAAAGGATCTGACCGAGCACAAGGACGAATACTACCCGGTGTCTTTCGCGACCGGCGCCACGCGCAGCGATTCCTGGATCGACATCGACGGCGGCATCAGCACTCTGTTCGTGTATGCGGGCAAGGGAACCCGCGAGCTGCCCAACAGCCGCGTCTACGTGGACGGCGGTGTCGAGGCACTGTCGAAGACCGGAACCTTCGTCGGACAGCATCTGTGCGTGCCGCTCGAGGGCGCGGCGGTACACATCAACGCGTTCAACTTCCCGGTGTGGGGCATGCTGGAGAAGCTGGCGCCGGCCCTGCTCGCGGGCGTCCCGGCGATCGTGAAGCCCGCGACACAGACCTCGTACCTCACCGAGCGGGTCTTCAGGCGGATCCTCGAGTCGGGGATCCTGCCCGAGGGAGCGGTGCAGCTCATCTGCGGCGGGGTGGGGGACCTGTTCGAGCACCTGACCTGCCAGGATGTCGTCTGCTTCACCGGCTCGGCGGCCACCGCGCGCAAGCTCCGCCAGCATCCTGCCGTGATAGCCCACTCCGTGCGCTTCACGGCGGAGACCGATTCTCTCAACTCCTCGATCCTCGGCCCCGATGCGGCGCCCGGCTCGCCGGAGCTCGATCTCTACGTGCGTGAGGTGGTGCGCGAGATGACGGTGAAAGCCGGCCAGAAGTGCACCGCCATCCGCAAGGCGATCGTGCCGCTCTCCCACGCCGGCGAGGTCATCGAGGCGCTGCGCGCCGCGCTCGCCAAGGTCGTGGTGGGTGACCCGCGCCTCGAGCGGGTGCGCATGGGCCCGGTCGCGTCCCTCAGCCAGCGCCGCGAGGTGACCGAGCAGCTCGGCAAGCTCGAGCAGGAAGCCGAAGTGGTCGCGGGCGGGGAGGGCAGACCCGAACCTCTCGGCGCCGACTCCGAGCGTGGCGCCTTCATCGCGCCGACGCTGCTCTATTGCCGGGACGCCGGGCGGGCGCGTGCCATCCACGCAGTGGAGGCCTTCGGTCCCGTGTGCACCGTGATCCCGTACCGGGACACGGAAGAGGCGGTCGCGCTCGCGCGCCGTGGAGGCGGGAGCCTCGCGGGCTCGGTGTTCACGGCGGACGATGCGATCGCCGCGCAGCTGGTTCTCGGGCTGGCGCCCTGGCACGGACGCATCGTGGTGGTGAACCGCCACTGCGCGAAGGAATCGACCGGCCATGGCTCACCGCTCCCTCACCTGGTGCACGGCGGACCGGGGCGCGCCGGAGGGGGTGAGGAGATGGGCGGCATCCGCGGCGTGATGCACTACCTGCAGCGCGCGGCGATCCAGGGCACGCCCGATGTCATCACCGCCGCGAGTGGCCGCTGGACGCGAGGCGCCCGCGAGCTCGATCCCGGGGTGCACCCCTTCCGCAAGCCCTTCGGCTCGCTCGTGATCGGCGACACCTTTCACTCGGGCGAGCGCGAGGTCACGGTCGAGGACATCGAACGCTTCGCGGCCCTCTCGGGTGACCGCTTTTACGCCCACATGGACGAGGCGCAGGCGCAGCGCAATCCGCTGTTCGGCGGGCGTGTGGCGCACGGCTATTTCCTGGTGGCGGCGGCCGCGGGACTGTTCGTCGATGCGCCTTACGGCCCGGTGCTCGCCAACTACGGTATCGACAGCCTGCGGTTCCTCAAGCCGGTGAAGCCCGGTGACCGCATCCGAGTCCGCCTCACCTGCAAGGAGAAATCGCTGCGCGCCGGCGCCGGCTACGGCGAGGTCCGCTGGGACACGGCGATCACCAACCAGAACGGCGAGGCGGTGGCCAACTACGACGTACTGACGATGGTGAGCGAGAAGGCGATTCCCGACTCCTGAAATCGCCCGAGCACTCAGGCGCGACGCGCCGGAGCGCCGAACAGGCGGAAGGCGTGTCCGCGCGTCGAGACCGCCTTGACGAGCGCCCAGACCGCATCGCCCGGCGCGAGCCTGAGCGCCGCTCGCGCACCCTCGGTGATGCGCGCGAGCACGATCGGGCCGCCGACGTCGACCTTGATCAGCACGCTCGCCTGCATCTCGGGGGTGACCTCGGTGACGGTGCCGAGCAGCGCGTTGCGCACGCTCAGGCCCTCGATGGGCTGAGTCGCGAGGATGATGTCGCGCGCCAGCAGCTGCACCCGCACCCGCGCCCCCACCGGTACATCCCTGAGGCTCACCTGGAGCTTCCCCGAGCCGATGGCGAGATCCGCCGTGCCGCCGGCCGCATCGACTCCGGTGACGAGCCCCTCGATCACCGAGCCGACCAGGTCAGGGGCGAGGATACTGCGCAGCTCGGAGCGCAGGCTGATCTCTCCCACCGGTCCGGCGGCGAGCACCCGCCCTTCCTCGAGCAGCACGAGGTAGGTCGCGAGCCGCAACACCTCCTCGAACTGATGGCTGACGTACACCATGGGGATCGACAGCCAGTCGCGCAGCCTCTCGAGGTAGGGCAGGACTTCCTCGCGGCGCGCCACATCGAGCGCGGCGAGCGGTTCATCCAGCAGCAGCAGCTGCGGCTGTGACAGCAGCGCCCGGCCGAGTGCCACACGCTGGCGCTCGCCGCCGGAGAGCTGGTGTGGCCGGCGATGGAGGAGCGAGGCGAGGCCGAGAAGATCCACGACCTCCTCGAAGCGGATGGCGTGCGGGACCGAGCGCGCGCGCTTCAGCCCGTAGCGCAGATTCCCCGCCGCGGTGAGGTGCGGGAACAGGCGCGAGTCCTGGAACACGTAGCCGATGCGCCGCCGCTCGGGAGCGACGGCGATCCGTGCGCGCGTGTCGGTGAGCACGGTCCCGCCCAGCTGCACCTGACCCTCATCGGGCGGCAGGAGCCCGGCGATCATCTCGATCAGCGTGGTCTTGCCGCTGCCGGAGCGGCCGAAGAGCGCGATCACTCCCGGTGTGGGAGCGGCGAACGAGGCGGTGAGGGTGAACTCGGGCCGGCGCTTCAGCAGCGAGACGCGCAGCATGCCGCTAACGACCCAACAGCCGGCGAACGCGGCGCACGAGGAGCTCCGCAAGCAGAAGGCCGGCGAGCCCGAGGACGAAGGAGAGAATCGCCAGGCGCAGGGCGAGCGGATCGCCATCGGGCGACTGCATCGCGGTGTAGAGCGCGAGCGGCAGCGTGCGGGTGACGCCCGGGATGTTGGCGGCGAAGGTGATGACGGCGCCGAACTCGCCCAGGCCCGCGGCGAACGCGGTCACCGCGCCGGCGAGGATGCCGGGCAACATCAGCGGCAGTGTGATGGTGAGGAACCGGTCGAGCGGGCCGGCGCCGAGTGTGCACGCGGCCGCCTCGAGCCCGCGGTCGACGTTCTCGAGCGAGAGGCGGACGGCACGCACCATGAGGGGAAAGGTCATGACCGCGGTCGCGAGCGCGGCTCCGGCGGTCGTGAACGGCAGGTGGACGCCAAAACCGGCCTGCAGCCAGCGGCCGAGCGGCGCCTGCGCCCCGAGGAGCAGCAGCAGCACGTAGCCGACCGCGACCGGCGGCAGCACCAGCGGCAGGTGCACGAAGGCATCGAACAGCGTGCGTCCCGGGAAGCGGGCGCGCGTCAGGATCCAGGCGACCAGCACCGCGAGCGGCAGACTGAAGGCCACACTGCGCGTGGCGACCTCCAGGGAGAGTCGCAGGGCCTCGAGCTCGGCGGAGCTGACCGGTTCCATCACCCGGACTTTCGCATGATCGGTCGGCCGGGGGCCAGCAGCGGGGATGCGCCGCGGCGGAACGGTAGGTCAGCGGGCGGCCAACACCTCAGGCCACCAGTGTTTGCGACAGGCTGACGGGCGGACCGGGAGCGGGGCTAAGGGCGTAAGCCGCCAAGCCCTTCTCCTCGAGCCAGGCTCGGTTGAAGAGCCGCGACTGGTACTTGGCGCCGCCGTCGCACAGCACGGTGACGATGGTGTGTCCGGGTCCGAGCTGGCGTGCGACCTGCAGCGCGCCGGCGACGTTGATGCCGCTGGTGCTGCCGAGGAAGAGTCCCTCCTCGTAGAGGAGGCGATAGACGTAGCGGACCGTGTCGGCGTCCGGAACGTGCACCGCGCCATCGATCGGCGCGTCCTTGAGATTGGCCGTGATGCGGGCGATGCCGATGCCTTCGGTGATCGAGCCGCTTCCGTTCGCCTTGAGCGTGCCGCTGCGGAAGTACTCGTACAGGCTGCTGCCGGGCGGATCGGCGAGCACGCAGCGCACCGCGCGGTTCTTCGATTTGAGGAACTGCGCCACCCCGGCCAGCGTGCCGCCGGTGCCGGTCGACGCGACGAAGGCATCGATCCGGCCGCCGGTCTGTGCCCAGATCTCGGGGCCGGTGGTGACGAAGTGCGTATCGCGGTTGGCCGTGTTGTCGAACTGGTTGGACCAGATCGCGCCCGGAAGGGACGCGGCCAGGCGCTGGGCCACCTTCTGATACTGGTTGGGATTGCTGTAAGGGACGACCGGGACCTTGTGCACCTCGGCGCCCAGCATCTCGAGCAGCCGGTACTTCTCCGGCGACTGGTTGTCGGGCATGACGATGACGCAGCGGTAGCCGCGCGCGTTGCAGACGTGCGCCAGCCCGATGCCGGTGTTGCCGGCCGTGCCCTCGACCACGATGCCGCCGGCCTTCAGCTGCCCGCGCCGCTCGGCGTCGGCGATGATGGCGGCCGCGGCCCGGTCCTTGACCGAGCCGCCCGGGTTCATGAACTCGGCCTTGCCGAGAATCTCGCAGCCACTCTCCTCACTCACCCGGCGAAGGCGAATGAGGGGCGTATTGCCCACGGCTCCGGTGAAACCTGCGACGCTGCTCATGCTACGGCGCCGATGGTAGCGCAGTCCGCGGGGGCGAGCGGCGCGTACTCGGCCAGCGGTGCGCGAGCCACGGCGGCCGCCAGGGCCGTGACTTCGCCCACGATGAGCAGCGCCGGGGCTGCGACCTGCTCGCGCGCCGCGAGTGCGGCGAGTGAGGCGAGCGGTGCGCGCAGTACGCGCTGCGCCGGGAGCGTGGCGCGCTCGACGATGGCCGCGGGCAGATCCGCCGCGGCTCCCGCGGCGCGCAGTCGCGCGACGATGCGGGGCAGCTGCGCGACCGCCATGTAGAACACGACGGTCTGATGCGGCCGGGCGAGTGCGCGCCAGTCGAGCGTGTCTTCGGCCGCGGCATGGCCGCTCACGAGCGTCACACTGTGTGCGAGGTCGCGGTGCGTGAGCGGAATGTCGGCGGCGGCGGCGGCACCCAGCGCCGCCGTGATTCCCGGCACGACGCGGTAGGGGATACCGGCGCGCGCCAGCACCTCGACCTCCTCGCCACCGCGCCCGAACACGTAACCATCGCCACCCTTCAGTCGGGCGACCCGCCTGCCGGCGCGCGCCAGGCTCACCAGCAGCTCATTGATGCGCGACTGTTGCGTCTGGTCGCCGGTCTCCTTGCCGACGAATACACGCTCGGCGTCGCGCCGCGCGCGCTCGAGGATCGCATCCGGCACCAGCCGGTCGTAGAGGATCACGTCGGCCTGTTGCAGGAGCTGCAGGGCGCGGAGCGTCAGCAGGTCCGGGTCTCCGGGGCCTGCGCCGATGAGATACACCTCGCCGGGCGCGTCGCCGCGAGCGCGGAGCTCGCGGGCGAAGGTAGCTGCGGCGGCGGCCTCGTTGCCGACCAGCACTTCACCCGCGGCACGCCCATTGATCAGCCGTTCCCAGAAGCGGCGCCGCGCTCCGGGCGCCAGGGCCCGCCTGACCGCGGTGCGCCGCGCACCGAGGAAGCGCGCGAGTGCCCCGAGGCGCTCGGGCAGCAGGGCCTCGATCTGTGCGCGTACCCGCCGGGCGAGCACCGGGCTCGCGCCCGCGGAGCTCACCGCGACGATGATCGGTGAGCGGTCGACGATGGCCGGGAAGATGAAGCTCGAGAGCTCGGCGGAGTCGACGACGTTGACCGGTATGCAGCGCGCGCGCGCCGCACCCGCCACCGCGGCATTCACGCCGGGGTCATCGCTCGCGGCGATGACCGCCGCCGCGCCGGCGAGCCCGGCAGGCGCGAAGGGCTGCGCGAGATGGGTGAGCTCGCCGCGCGCGGCACGCAGCGCGAGGCCGGGTGCGAGCTCGGGGGCCACGACGGTCACGCGCGCGCCGGTCTTGAGCAGCCAGTCGACCTTGCGCGCCGCCACCTGGCCGCCACCGACAACCACGGCGGCCTCGCCCGCCAGGCGCAGGAACACCGGAAGGTAGTCCATACCCGCCCGACTATAGCCGCGCAGCGCCCCGGAACCGAACGAAGCATTGCTTCTGAGGTCCAGCGCGGCGGTTATACTCGAAACGAATGAAGCTGCACCAACTGCGTTACCTGGCCGCCGTCGCCCAGAGCGGTCTCAACATCACGGCGGCGGCGCACAAGCTGCACACGTCCCAGCCCGGCGTCAGCAAGCAGATCAAGCTGCTGGAGGACGAGCTCGGCTTCCAGATCTTCGTGCGCGAGGGCCGCAATCTCACCCGCATCACGCCGGCCGGACAGCAGGTGATCGAGCGGGCGCTGCGCATCCTGCAGGAGGCGCAGAGCATCCGCGACCTGTCGACGGAGCTGCGCGACGAGGGCAAGGGGAGTCTCTCGATCGGCACGACGCACACTCAGGCCCGCTACGTGCTGCCGGACGTGATCCGCGAGTTCCGCGGGCGCTACCCGCAGGTGCGCCTCAACCTCCACCAGGGCACCTCCGAGCAGATCGCCGAGATGGTCGCGGGCGACCGGATCGACTGCGCCGTCGCCACCGGCTCCGAGGCGCTGTTCACGGACCTGACGCTGCTGCCGTGCTACCGCTGGCATCGCTCCGTGATCGTTCCCAGGGGACACGCGCTCGCGAGCGGCGGCAAGCTCACGCTGCGCGCGCTGGCGGCGTACCCGCTGATCACCTACACCTTCAGTTTCACGGGTCCGTCCTCGCTGCACGAGGCGTTCGCCAAGGCGTCGCTGATCCCGAACGTCGCCATCACGGCGCGCGATGCCGACGTGATCCAGACCTACGTGCGGCTCGGGCTCGGCGTTGGCATCGTCGCGCACATGGCGATCGACCCCGAAGACCCCGATCTGGTGGCGGTCGATGCCGACCACCTGTTCGCCGCCCATACCACCTGGCTCGGATTCCGGCGTGGGACGCTGTTGCGCAAGTACATGTACGACTTCGCGCAGCTCCTCGCCCCACACCTCGACCGGCGGCTGGTCGAGCGCGCGCATCGCGCCGCATCCGCGGACGAGGTCGCCCAGCTGTTTACTGATATCCAGCTACCCGAGCGTTAGGCCGCGAAGAATCGCGGGCGCCCGGGAATGACTCCGGCCGCGCCCGGCTGATAAGCGACGCTGTAGCGGGTCAGGGCGCGGCGCGCGGCCTCGACGTCCTCTCCCGGGGCGAGCTCCATCGCATCGAACCCGCAGCGTGCGAGCAGGAACACCTGATCCTGCTTCACTCCAGCCCCGACGGCGCGCAGCTCGCCCCAAAAGCCCAGGCGCGCCCTCAGCAGCCGACCCTGGGAGTAGCCGCGGCCGTCGCCGGCGTTGGGAAACTCGACCGCGACCAGGTTGAGGCGCGGCAAATCCGCCGCGAGGTCCTCTACCGGATCGGCCGGCGCGAGGCGCACGCCGAGCCGCCCCCGCCATGCGGCCCAGCGCGCTGCACCCACGCGCAGCTCCGCGAGCGGAACGATGACCGAGGCCCCGTCGGTGAGCTCCTCACCGAGGTGGACCCAGTCGTCCGCGACGATCTCACGCCGCCTGAGGATGTAGCGCATAGGCGCCTTCCCGGAAAGGGTCGAGTCCCACACGGCGCAGGGTCTCGATGAAGGGCTCGTCCTCGGCGCGCAGCGCCCGATACACCTCGACGATTCGGCCGACGGTGGCGGCAACCTCGTGCTTCGGCACCGAAGGACCGATCACCTCGCCGAGCGCCGTGTAGCCGTTGGCCGAGCCCCCGAGGCTGATCTGGTACCACTCCTCGCCGTGCTTGTCGACGCCGAGGATGCCGATGTGGCCGACGTGATGATGACCGCAGGCGTTCATGCAGCCGGACATCTTGATCTCGATGTTGCCGAGGTCGTAGAGGTAATCGAGGTCGTCGAAGTGCCGCTGGATGTCGTGCGCGACGCCGAGAGTCCCGGCATTCGCGAGCGAGCAGAAGTCGAGTCCCGGGCAGGCGATCAGGTCGGTCAGCGTGCCGATGTTGGGCGTCGCCAGCCCGTGCGCGTCGAGCTCGCGCCACACCTCGTAGAGCCGATGCTGCGGCACGTCGGCGAGCAGCAGGTTCTGGCTGTGGGTGGTGCGGATCAGGCCGAAGCTCACGCGCTCGGCGAGGTCCGCGAGCGCCTCCATCTGCGCGGCGGTCGCATCACCCGGATTTGCGCCGTGCGCCTTCAAGGAGACGAACACCGCGCGGTAGCCCGGCACGCGGTGTGCGCGCGTGTTGTAGCGGTACCAGGCGGCGAAGCGCGGCTCGCGTCCCGGGGTGACGTCGCGGTCGGCGAGCGCCTCGTAGGGCGGCGGGCGGAAGAACTCGCGCATGCGCTCGACGTCGGCGGGCGTCAAAACCGGCGCGCTCCCGCGGCCGGCCTGCCACTCGGCCTCGACCTCGTCGCGGAAGCGCGCCGCGCCCAGTGACTTGACCAGCACCTTGATGCGCGCCTTGTGGATGTTGTCGCGCCGGCCGTGCCGGTTGTAGACCCGCAGGATCGCCTCGAGATAGCCGAGCAGATCCGCGAGCGGCAGAAAATCGCGGATCAGGGCGCCGATGACCGGCGCGCGCCCGAGCCCGCCGCCGACCAGCACCGCGAAGCCGGGCTCACCGATGGCGGAGCGCCTGAGGTGCAGGCCGATGTCGTGTACTTCGGAAGCCGCCCGGTCCTCGGGCGAGCCGGTGATCGCGATCTTGAACTTGCGCGGCAGGTAGGTGAATTCCGGGTGCAGCGTCGCCCACTGGCGCACGATCTCGCAGTAGGGGCGGGGATCGTCGATCTCCTCAAGGGCGATGCCGGCCATGTGATCCGCGGTGACGTTGCGCACGCAGTTGCCGCTCGTCTGGATCGCGTGCATCTGCACGCTGGCGAGCTCGGCGAGGATGTCCGGCACGTCGGCGAGCGCCGGCCAGTTGAGCTGCAGGTTCTGCCGGGTGGTGAAGTGCCCGTAGCCGCGGTCGTAGCGGCGCGAGAGGTCGGCGAGCTTGCGCAGCTGCGCCGCGCGCAGCAGCCCGTAGGGGATCGCGATGCGCAGCATCGGCGCGTGCCGCTGGATGTAGAGGCCGTTGCGCAGGCGCAGCGGCCGGAACTCGTCCTCGGAGAGCTCGCCGGCGAGATGCCGGCGCGTCTGGTCGCGGAACTCCGCGACCCGCTCCTCGACGAAGGCCTGGTCGAGCTCATCGTAGCGGTACATGCCGCTCCGACTATATTCGCGCGCTGCGGGCCGCCTAAATACCGGTTGGTTGGGTGCGCCTCTTTCTGGGGTTATGAGCGTGTGCAACACTAGGCGGGCGCGGCGGGAACGCCGCGGATCTGCGGGGGACGTAAGCCGTGGCGGGACTCTACTTCGAAGAGCTCGAGCCGGGACGACGCTTCGAGCATGCGGTGCGGCGCACCGTGACCGAAGCCGACAACGTGCTCTTCAGCACCCTCACCATGAACCCGGCCGCCATTCACCTGGATGCCGAGTACTCCAAGGGCACGCCCTTCGGCGAGCGGATCGTCAACAGCCTGTTCACGCTCGGACTGCTGGTAGGACTCTCGGTATACGACACGACCTTCGGCACCACGATCGGCAACCTGGGCTTCGAGGAGGTGCGCTTTCCGAAGCCGGTGCTGCTCGGCGACACGCTGCGCGCGGCCACGCTGGTGGTGTCGAAGCGCGAGAGCCAGTCGCGCAAGGATTCGGGGATCGTGGTGTTCGAGCATCGCGCCTTCAACCAACGCAACGAGGAGGTCGCCTCCTGCCGGCGCGCGGCGCTCATGCTGAAGAGGCCGGCGTGAGCCCAGGGCGGGCGCCGGGCGCACTGCGCTCGTGGCTGTTCGTGCCGGGCGACAGCGAGCGCAAGCAGGCCAAGGCGCTCGGCACGGCAGCCGACGCGCTGATCCTCGATCTCGAGGACTCGGTGGATCCGGCCCAGCTGCCCGCGGCGCGCGAGCGCGTGCGGGAGCTCCTCCGGGCTCACTCGCAGGGCTCGGCCCCGCAGCTCTGGGTGCGCATCAACCCTCCGGATGGCGCGACCTGGCGCGAGGACCTCGCGGCGCTCTACGCCGGTCCGGCGGGGCCCGATGGGGTCGTGCTGCCGAAGGTCTCGAGCGCCACGGAGATCCTCGAAGTGGCCGATCACCTCACGACCCTCGAGACCGGGCGCGATCTGCGCGGCGGGACGGCCGGGTTGCTCGTCATTGCGACCGAGACGCCGCGGGGCCTCCTGTCGCTGCCGCAGTACCCGGCGGTGCTCGGCGCCGCGCAGGCGGTGGCGGGGCGGCTCGCGGGACTCACCTGGGGGGCGGAGGACCTGGGCGCCGCGCTCGGAGCCCGTGCCCGCCACGACTCCTCGGGAGCGCTGACCTTCACCTTCGCGCTGGCGCGCACGACCTGTCTGCTCGCGGCAGCCGCGCTCGGCGTGCAGGCGATCGACGGCGTGCACGTCGACTTTCGCGATGCGGCGGGACTCGAGCGCTCCCTTGCCGAGGCACGCCGCGACGGCTTCTCGGGAAAGCTCGCCATCCATCCCGACCAGGTCGCGCCGATCAACGCCGCGTTCACCCCCACCGAAGCCGAGCGCCAGCACGCACGGCGTGTGGTCGCGGCCTTCGCCGCCACGGGCGGCGCAGGGGTCGCGAGCCTCGACGGGCAGATGATCGATCGGCCGCATCTGCTGCAGGCGCGGCGCGTGCTCGCGGCCGGCGGCGCGCCCGGCAAGAGCGAGTGACGTCGATGGCACGGCGGCTCATCAGCTCCGGCTCGACCTTCGAGCAACAGATCGGATATTCGCGCGCCGTGGTCGACGGGGAATGGGTGTTCGTCTCCGGCACCACGGGCTTCGACTACGCGACCATGTCGATATCCGCGAATGTGGCCGAGCAGGCCGAGCAGTGCTTCAGGAACATCACCGCGGCGCTCGCCGAGGCCGGTGCGACGCTCGCGGACGTCGTGCGCGTGACCTACATTCTGCCGAACGCGGCGGAGTTCTCCGCCTGCTGGCCGGTGCTGCGCAAGTACCTGGGCGGCGTGCGCCCGGCGGCTACCATGCTCTCGGCAGGGCTCATCGATCCGCGCATGAAAATAGAGATCCAGGTCACCGCGCGCAGGTCAGGGAACGGCTGAACCCGGCGGCGCCAGCTGCAGCAGGTCCTCGGGGGTGTCGAGGTCGAGCTCCGCGGCCGGCATGGGTACCCGGATCACACGATCGGCGCCGCGCCGCAGAACCGAGCGCGCGCCGGCATCGCCGCGCAGTGCCGCCAGCTCGGTGAAGGTGCTGCGGGGAAAGATCGCCGGCGCGCCGGTCGTGCCGGCGTAGAGCGCGGCGACGATCGATTGCGGGCGGCGGCGCCAGGTGCCGGCGAGGCGCCTGAGATCATCCGAGGTGACCGCCGCCTGGTCTGCCAGCACCAGCATCACGCCCGCGCAGGTCGCCGGCAGCCGCGCGACTCCGGCGCGGATCGAGCTCGCGAGCCCCTCGCGCCAGTGGCGGTTGACGACCACGGAGCAGGGGGAGTGCTTGAGGAGTGGCGCGAGCTCACCAGCACCGGCCCCCAGGACGACGATCAGCGCATTGCCGGTCACCTCCGCGGTGCGGGTCACGACCGCGTGCAGCAGGGGGCGTCCGGCGATGCGCACCAGTTGCTTGGGTGAGCCGAAGCGGGTCGAAGCGCCGGCCGCCAGCACGATCGCATAGAGCCGATCACCGCGCATGGGGCTCGCCGGAGGGCAGGGCGGCGCGCACGCGTGCATAGAGCATCCTTTCGCGCCAGACCGAATCGGCGTCGATCCCGCAGAACGCCCGCCAGTCCGCGACGCGCGGATTCGTGGCAAGCAGCGCGTCGATAGCGGCACGCTGGGCATCCCAGGGCCCGTTGATGAAAGCCGCCAGCGCCTGCCAGGTCGCAGGCGCAGGGCCAGCTTGCTTCAGGCTCTCGAGCGCGGTGCGCGAATCCGCCGCGGGGTGTCGGGGATACAGCTCGCCGAGGCGCTGATCGCGCCGGTCGAACCACTCGAGCACGCACCCGAGGTAGTCGCTGCACGCTGTGCGCAAGGCCTCGAGCGCGGCATCAGCCGGGCGGGCCGGCTCACCGGCATGCGCCGCGGCGCAGGCACTGGCAATCTCCCGCACGTGGCGGCGCTCGGTGGCAATCTGGTTGCGCAGCAGCTCGATCTCGTTCATCGCATATGCAAGAAATTACTGGATATATATCGTGTACGTAATTGATATAAGACATTAAACTATCTGAAGTGCGACGACCGCAGTGCCTGCCGGCCCTTAGCCGCGAATCCTCCGGCCAGGCCGCGATTATGCCAGCCTTGGGCCGGCGCGCCGCGCCACGGCCGCTCGGCCGCTGAGCCGTTGCGCGTACCGGTAGCCCTTCAGTAGAGTCCAACGGCCTTTTGCATTTCGTCTCCAAGAATCCCAACGCGATGAGCAAGACCGATCCCTGGGTCGTGCACAAGTTCGGGGGGTCGAGCGTCGCGGACGCCGACTGCTTCCGGCGGGTGGCGGCCATCATCGAAGCGCTGCCGGCGACGCGGGCCGGCGTCGTACTGTCCGCGTGCCGCGGCGTGACGGACGCGCTGCTGCGCCTGGTGGCGCTCGCCGAGCGCCAGGACGAGAGTTTCCGCGCCGCGATTGCCGAGTTGCGGGCGCGTCATGGCGCGATCGCCGCCGAGCTGCTCGAGCCGGCCTCAGCCTGGAGCTACCTCGAAGGCTTCGATCGTGACTGCCGCGACCTGCAGGCCGTGCTGCACGCCGTGACCCTGACGCGGGCGGCGGCTCAGAACGTCACCGACCTGGTCGCCGGCTACGGCGAGCTGTGGTCGACGCAGCTGTTCCAGCGTTTCCTCGCGGAGCGCGCGCGCCGGCCCGGCCCGGTGCAATGGGTCGACGCGCGGCGGGTGGTGATCGTCGAATGGGGCCCGCTCGGCCCGGGTATCCAGTGGGCGGAATCGCAGGCCAACATGGATGCGCTCGTGCCACGGGATTTCCGCGGCACGCTCGTCATCACCGGCTTCATCGCTTCCGACCGGCGCGGTGTGCAGACCACGATCGGCCGCAACGGCAGCGATTTCTCGGCGGCGATCTTCGGCAAGCTGCTCGCGGCGAGCGAGATCCACATCTGGACCGACGTCGACGGCGTGCTCTCGGCCGACCCGCGTCGCGTGCCGGATGCGCGCGTCATCGACTCGCTCTCCTACAACGAGGCCATGGAGCTCGCCTACTTCGGGGCCAAGGTAATCCATCCGCAGACCATGGCGCCCGCGGTCGGCGACGGCATTCCCCTCTGGATCCGCAATACCTTCGCCCCGGAGAAGCCGGGGACGCTGATCTGCGCGCATCCCACATCGACGCTGCCGGTCAAGGGCATCACCAGCATCGAGCGCGTCGCGCTGATCAACCTCGAAGGCACCGGCATGATCGGGGTGCCGGGCACGGCGAGCCGCCTGTTCGGCGCGCTGCGCGAGGAGCGCATCTCGGTGATCCTGATCTCCCAGGGGAGCTCGGAGCACTCGATCTGCTGCGCGATTCCGCAGGAGCAGGCGGAGCGCGCGGTCGCGGTGCTGCGCCAGGCGTTCGCGCGCGAGCTGGCCGGGGGTCAGATCCAGAACGTCGACACCGACCCGGACCTGGCGATCCTCGCGGTGGTGGGTGACGGCATGGCGGGCACGCCGGGCGTGGCCGCCAAGGTGTTCAACTCGCTCGGCGCCTCGGGCGTCAACGTGCGCGCCATCGCGCAGGGCGCCTCGGAGCGCAACATCTCGGTGGTGGTCGCCGGCAGCCAGACCACGCGCGCGCTGCGCGCGGTGCACGCGGGGCTGTACCTCTCGCCGCACACGCTGTCGGTCGGCGTCATCGGCCCCGGGAGCGTCGGCCGGGCATTCCTCGAGCAGCTCGCCTCGCAGAGCGAGCGGCTGCGCGAGCGGGCGCGGCTCGACCTGCGCCTGCGGGGCGTGATGGGCTCGAAGCGCATGCTGCTGGCCGAGCCGGGGACGAAGCCGGCTGACTGGCGCGAGCAATACGAGCGCAGCGGCACTGCGGCCGACATCGAGCGTTTCCTCGAGCACGTGCACGTCGATTACCTGCCGCACACGGTGCTGGTCGACTGCACCGCGAGTGCGGCAATCGCCGCGCGCTATGCGGGCTGGCTGGCTGCCGGCATCCACATCGTGACGCCGAACAAGCGCGCCAACAGCGGCGAACTGGCGTACTACCGGCAGCTGCGCGAGGCGCGTCGCGCCGGCGGCTCGCATTATCTCTACGAGGCGACCGTCGGGGCGGGGCTGCCGGTGGTGCACACGCTGCGTGACCTGTGCGAGACCGGTGACGAGGTGGTGAGCATCGAGGGGATCCTCTCCGGCACGCTCGCGTATCTCTTCAACGTCTACGACGGCGGCGCGAGCTTCTCCGACATCGTGCGCGCTGCGCGCCAGCGCGGCTACACCGAGCCCGATCCGCGCGACGACCTGTCGGGCACCGACGTGGCGCGCAAGATCACTATCCTCGGCCGCGAGATGGGGCTCGGCCTCGAGCTCGCGGACGTCAAGGTCGAGAGCCTGGTGCCGGCGGAGTTGCGCGGCGGCTCGATCGAAGACTTCATGCAGCAGCTGCCGCGCTACGACTCGATCATGCGCGGCCGGCTCGACAGCGCGCGCGCACGCGGCAAGGTGCTGCGCTACATCGGCCGACTCACCGCCGCGGGCGAAGCGCGCGTCGGCCTCGCCGAGCTGCCGCAAAGCGATGCTTTTGCGAACATCGCCCTCACCGACAACGTCGTGCGCTTCGCCACGCGGCGCTACTGCGAGAACCCGCTGATCGTGCAGGGGCCTGGGGCCGGACCGGAGGTCACCGCGGGCGGGGTATTCGCCGACCTGCTGCGCCTCGCGGCCTACCTGGGGGCGCGGCTGTGACCGTGGAGCGCGAGCGCGCCACCGCCTTCGCTCCGGCTTCGGTTGGCAACGTCGCGATCGGCTTCGACATCCTCGGCTTCTCCGTGGAGGCGCTCGGCGACCGCGTGACTGTCGCGCGCCGCCGCGAGCCAGGCGTCGCCATCGGCGCGGTGCACGGCATCGCCGGCGAGCTGCCGCGCGAGCCGCGCGACAACACCGCCGGGCGCGCGCTGCTCGCCCTGTACGAGGCAGTGCAGCCGGGCTTCGGCTTCGTTCTCGAGATCGACAAGGGCATCCCGCTCGGCTCCGGGCTCGGGGGCTCGGCCGCCTCGGCAGTCGCGGCGGTGGTGGCGGCGAACGCCTTGCTGCCGGCGCCGTGCAGCCAGGAGCAGCTGCTGAAATTCGCCATGGCGGGGGAGGCGGTCGCGAGCGGCTCGCTGCACGTCGACAACATCGCGCCCTCGCTCTACGGCGGCCTGGTTCTCACCGTGGGGATCGATGAGCCGCGCGTCAAGCAGATCCCGGTGCCCGCCGGCATCCGCGCCGTCATTGTCCACCCGCACATGTTTCTCGCCACCGCCAAGGCGCGCGCGATCCTCAAGAGAAGCGTCGAGCTGTCGGATTTCGTCTGGCAGACGGCGCATCTCGCCGGCTTCATCTCCGGCTGCTATACGGATGATCTCGACATGATTCGCACCTCGTTCGAGGACGTCGTGATCGAGCCGCAGCGGGCGGCGCTGATCCCGGGATTCCAGGAGGTGCGGCGCGCCGCCATGCGCGCCGGTGCGCTCGGCTGCTCGATCTCCGGGGCGGGACCGGCGATGTTCGCCTGGGTGCTCGAGGCGAGCGCTGCGGGCGTGCTCGAGGCCATGCGGCACGAGTTTGAAGCGCGCGGCCTCGCTAGCCGCGGCTGGATCGTCGATATGCGCCGCACCGGAGCCCGGGTGATTGCGTGAGCGGGCGGGCCGCGCTGCGATGAGCGAGGCGTTCGCGTTCACCAGCTCACGCGATGCCCGCGTGGCCGTGGGTTTCAGCGCCGCGCTGCTGCAGGGGCTGGCGCCGGACGGGGGCCTGTACGTGCCGGCCGCCTGGCCCAGGCTCCCGGTGGAGGACTTTGCGGGCGCCGTGAGCCTTCCCGAGGTGGCGCAGCCGCTGCTCACGCCGTTCCTGGCCGGGGACCGCCTCGCGCCCGAGCTCGCCTCGCTCTCGCGCGAGGCCTTCACCTTTCCAGCGCCGCTCGTGCCGCTCCAGGCGGACGGCCGGTTGTCGGTACTCGAGCTCTTCCATGGACCGACGGCGGCGTTCAAGGACTTCGGCGCCCGCTTTCTCGCGGCCTGCTTCGCGCGCCTCCGCGGGGCCGGGGCGCGGCCCCTCACGATCCTCGTGGCCACCTCCGGCGATACGGGCGGCGCGGTGGCCGCGGCCTTTCACCGCCGGCCCGGGATCGAAGTGGCGGTGCTGTTTCCCAAAGGGCTCGTGTCGCCGACGCAGGAGCGCCAGCTCAGCTGCTGGGGCGACAACGTGCGCTCGCTCGCGGTGCGCGGGACGTTCGACGACTGCCAGCGGCTCGTCAAGGAGGCGTTCCTCGATGGCGAGCTGCGCTCGCGCGGCGCACTGTCATCGGCCAACAGCATCAACCTTGGGCGCCTGCTGCCGCAGGCGGTCTACTACGCGGGGGCGAGCCTTGCGGTCTGGCGTGCGCACGGCGAACGCGCCTCCTTCGTGATACCGAGCGGCAACCTCGGCAACTCGCTCGCGTGCCTCTGGGCGCGGCAGGCAGGACTGCCGATCGGCGCGGTGGTGCTGGCGCACAATGCCAATCGCACCGTCCCCGATTACCTGGCGAGCGGGGAGTGGCGGCCGCGGCCAAGCGTGGCGACGCTGGCCTCCGCCATGGACGTCGGCAACCCGAGCAACATGGAGCGGCTGCGCTCGCTCTACCCGGAGCTCGCGCAGTTGCGGCAGGCCGTGAGCGCCGTCAGCGTGAGCGATGCGCAGATTCGCGAGCGCATCCGCGCCGGCTACCGCACTTACGGGCAGATCTGGTGCCCGCACACGGCGACCGCAGCCGAAGCCTGGGAGCAGTTGTCGCCGCAGCAGCGTGCCGGGGGGCGCTGGGTGCTGGTCTCGACCGCCCATCCGGCCAAGTTCCGCGAGATCGTCGAGCCGCTGGTCGGCCGCAGCGTCGCCGTGCCGGACAGCCTCGCGCGGTTGTTTGCGCGACCGGTCCAGTGTGCTGAAATCGACGCCACGCTCGGGGCGCTGCGGAAGGCGCTCCAGCCTTAAGGGGGAGTCTTGGACGAGTTGAGTAAGCTGCCGCCCAGCGTCTGGGCTATTGGGCTCGGAGCGGTGGCGCTGCTGGTGGTGTTGTGGTGGGCCTGGCGCTGGTACAGCTTCTACCGCGCGCGCCGCGCGCTGCGCGCCGCGGTCACCGGCGGGGCGGCCGATCACCTGTCGAATGCGCTGGTGCCGGACGGCATGGGCGGCGGATTCCACGTCGACTTCCTGCTGCTCACCATGCGTGGCGTGGTGGTGATCGACCTGCGCGACGTCCGCGGCAACATCTTCGGCGGCGATCAGATGGCCGAGTGGACCGTGATGGATGGCGCGCGGCGCTTTACCTTCACCAATCCGCAGAGCGCGCTCTACGACCGGATCGCGGCGGTCAAGGCGGTCGCCGGGGACGTGCCGGTCGAAGGGCGCATCGTCTTCACCCGCCGCGGCAGGTTCCCCAAGGGCCTGCCTAAGTGGACGCTGATGGTGGATGCGCTGCGGGCCGAGTTCCCGCCGGTCGAGTACCAGTCGCACGCCGAAGCCACCGCGCCGCTGAGCGACGGCTGGCGGCGGCTGAAGGACGCGGTCAAGCCGAGCTACATGGCCGACATGCGCTGAGTGGCGTGATCGGCGAGCACCAGCGAGACGCAGGCGGTCAGCTTCTTGGCGTACTCGATGTGCAGGAACTCGTTCGGCCCGTGCGCGTTGGCGTGCGGCCCGAGCACTCCCGTGATGAAGAATTGTGTGCGCGGAAAGCGCTCGCCCAGCATCCCCATGAACGGGATCGTGCCGCCGCAGCCCATGTGGACGGCGTCACGTCCGTAGATGGCCTGGCTGGCGCGCCCGATCGACTGCTCGAGCCACGGCGCAAAGGCTGGTGCATTCCAGCCGGTATTGGCTGAGCCCGGCTCGAAACGCACCTGGGCACCGTAGGGCGGGTCGCGCTCCAGCGCCTCGCGCACTGCCAGGGCGGCGCGCGGGGCATCGCAGGTCGGCGGCGTGCGCAGCGAGATCTTCACGCTGAGCTGCGGCAGCAGTACGTTCCCTGCCGTGGCCGTCGGCGGCAGGCCGTCCGCGCCCGTGACGGCGAGCGTCGCCCGCCAAGTGCTGTTGATGATGAGCTCGGCCGGATCGTTCGATACCGGCTGCACGCCCTTCGCCCAGGGGAGCTTGCCCGCGACCGACTCGCCCAGGACCTTCGCGGCCACCACCGCCTGGGCACGCCGGTCCGCCGGCAGCGTTACGTGCAGGTCATCGAGCAGCAGATCGCCGGTGACCGGGTTCTCGATGCGCGCAAGCAGCTGCTCCAGGATCCGGAACGGGGTCGGGGCAATGCCGGTCGCCATCCCGGAATGCACGCCCTCGGTGAGCACGCGCACGCTGAGGGTGCCGACGAGATTGCCGCGCAGCGAGGTCGTGCACCAGACCTGATCGTAGTTGCCGCACTCGGCGTCGAGACATACGACGAGCGATGGCTCCGGAACGGCGGAGCCGAGCGCTTTGAGATGCTCGGGCAGATCGTCGCTGCCGCTCTCTTCGCAGGCCTCGATCAGCACCACGCAGCGTGGCAGCCGCACCTGCTGCTGCTTGAGCGCCGCGATGGCGGTGAGGGAGCTGAAGACCGCGTAGCCGTCGTCGGCCGCGCCCCGGCCATAGAGCTTGCCGTCGCGGATGACCGGCTCCCAGGGACCTAAGCCCGGCAGCCAGCCCGTGAACTCGGGCTGCTTGTCGAGGTGACCGTAGAGCAGGGCGCATCCCGGCAGCTCCCCGGGAACGTCGATCAGGAGCAGCGGAGTGCGGCCCGGCAGGCGCCGTATCTCGACCCTGAGGCCCGGCAGCGGTTGCAGGCGGCACCACTCGGCCATGAGTTGCACGGCCGCTTCCATGTGGCCGTGACTTTCCCACTCCGGGTCGAAATCCGGGGACTTGTTGGGGATGCGCACGTAGGCGGTGAGGCGCTCGATGATCGACTTGTCCCAGGTATCGGCGATGAAGCTATTGAGGCGCTTGAGGTCCATGAAAAAGTCTTCCCGTGTAGTTAAATATCAACTGCTTGAAAACAATACTGAAGGTTATTTCTCGACGCGGGTGGCGCTGGGTCGGGGCCTTGGGGAGCGTATGTATACCTCCTTTTCCCAATAGTTAGGCGATTGCCTAACTATTGCGAAACCCGACCCTCTGCGCGCCCAGCCCCTATTGGGCAGGCAGCCGAAACAACTCTCTCGCGCCTGCCGTGCTCGAGCGCGCGAGCGCCTCGAGGGGCTCGCCCCGCGCGCGGGCCACGACGGCCGCGATGTGCGCAAGATACGCCGGCTCGTTGCGGCGCGAGGCGGGCTTCGGAGTGAGATCGCGCGGCAGAAGATAGGGGCCATCGGTCTCGAGCAACAGCTTTCCGGCAGGTATGCCACGCATGAGGGGTACCAGGTGTGCGCCGCGGCGCTCGTCGCAGATCCACCCGGTGATGCCGATCGAAAGGCCGAGCGCGAGGTAGGCGTCGAGCTCCGCGGGCCCGCCGGTGAAGCAATGCGCGACCCCCGCGTGCCGGGCGCCATGCTCGCGCAGGATCGCCACGAAGTCGGCATGGGCATCGCGCTGATGCAGGAACACGGGCTTGCCGAGCCGCGCGGCCAGCTCGAGCTGGCGGTGAAAGGCCTGCCGCTGCGCCTCGCGCGGTGAGAAATCACGGAAATAATCGAGGCCGCATTCGCCGACTGCCGCCACTTCGGGGGCGCACGCGAGCTCCTCGAGCTCGGAGAGGCGCGCCGTGGTGAGCTCGCTCGCATGGTGTGGGTGGATCCCCGCTGTGGCAAACAAGGTCCCGGGATGCTGCCGGGCGAGCGCAATCGCGCCGCTGCTTCCCGCCAGCGTCGCGCCGGTGACCAGCATCTGCACCACGCCGGCCGCACGCGCGCGCGCGAGCACCGCGTCGCGGTCGCCATCGTAGCTGTCATGGCCGAGATTGATGCCGATGTCGATGAGCGCCGCCGCCGGCGCCCCTGTGCTATGGTTTTGCATGCGCGCGAATATTCTACTGCCCGCCGCCGCGGTGCTCCTCGCCGCGAGCGCCGTCACACCCGGCGCGGAAACTTCCTGGCGCGACATCGAGAGCCGCATACAGTATGGCTACTACACCGAGGACGCCGCGGCCCTGCGCAGTCTCCGTGGCCTGATCGCGGCCGATGAGTCCCATGACAGGCTGCACGGCTACTACGCGGCGCTGCTCGCCTGGCGGGAGGCGCAGCTCGCCGCCCAGGGAGTGCCCGCGTCGCGTGGCGAGCGGGCGAGCGAGCTCGCCGAGCGCTGTGTCACCGAGGCTGACAATGTGCTCGAGTCGCAGGCGGCGTTCACCGACGCCCTGGCGCTGCGTGCGGCATGCCTCGCCACGCCGCTCAAGGCGGGCGGCGGCGGCATCTCGGCGCATCGCGCCCGCAAGGACATCGAGCACGCGCTCAAAGCCTCGCCGCACGATCCGCGCGTGCTGCTGGTCGATGCGATGACCGACTATCAGCGCGCACTGCCGAAGCTGCGCCTCGCGGTCTCCGCCTTCGAGGCCGAGCGCGCCGGCCTCGAGCGGCTGCCCGGCTGGGGCGCGGCCGAGGCCTATCTGCTGCTGGCTCGCGACCTGCTCGATCACGCCGATCCGGTCGGAGCGCGCGACGCGCTCGAGCATGCGCTCCTCATTGCGCCCGAGTACACGCAGGCACGGCGCCTGATGGCGAGGATCGTCGGGGGATGAGCGCAGAGCCGGACAAGAAGGCGCTGTTGGGACAGCTGCGGATCGAGCGTGACGCGGAGCCGGCCGGCCCGGCGCCCGGGCGCCGTACCCGGATCATCGGCGGTGTGGTAGTGCTCATCGTGCTGCTGGGTGGCGGCGCGTGGCTGGCACTGTCGGCCCGCGGCGCGCTGCCGGTACACACGGCGCTGGCGCAGGCACTCGGTGGCGGCGGGGCCGGCGCCTCGGTGCTCGATGCCACCGGCTACGTCACCGCACGGCGCGAGGCGACCGTGTCGGCGCAGATGACGGGTAAGGTGACCGAGGTGCTGTTCGACGAGGGCGACCGGGTGAAGCAGGGTCAGGTCATCGCGCGCCTCGACGACACGGCGCAAAAGGCGGCACTGGCGCAGGCGCAGGCGCAGCTGCAGTCGGCACAGGCGCTGCTTGCGCAGGATGCGGCGCAGTTAGCCCAGTCCGTGCGCGACGTAGCGCGCGATGAGGATCTGGTGAAGCGCAACCTGGTCTCGCAACAGGCGGTCGAGCAGGCGCGCACCCAGGTCGACACGGGGAAGGCGCAGCTCGAGGCGCAGCGCAAGCAGATCGAGCTGGCGGCGGCCAACGTGCGCTCCGCGCAGGTGGCGCTCGACTACTGCACCGTGCGCGCGCCGTTCGCCGGCGTGGTGATCGCCAAGGCCGCCCAGGTCGGCGAGATCGTCTCGCCGCTCTCGGCCGGCGGCGGTTTCACGCGTACCGGCATCGGCACGCTGGTCGACATGGATTCGCTCGAGATCGAGGTCGACGTCAACGAGGCCTATATCAATCGGGTCGAGCCCGGGCAGCCGGTCGAGTCGGTGCTCAATGCCTACCCCGACTGGCGCATCCCCTCGCATGTCATCGCGATCATTCCGACCGCCGACCGCTCCAAGGCGACCGTCAAGGTGCGTATCGGCTTCGACGTGAAGGATGCGCGCATCGTGCCCGACATGGGCGTGCGCGTGTCGTTCGAGGAAAAGGCGGCCGCGGGTGCCAGCGCGCAGCAGCGGCCGCGCGGTGTGCTGGTGCCGGCTGGGGCGCTGCGCAAGGACGGCAGCGAGGACGTCGTCTACGTGCTCAAGGATCGCCGCGCGCAGCGCCGCGCCGTGACGGTGGGAGCCGCGAGCGGCGACTCGCGCGTGGTGCTCGGGGGCCTGAGCCCCGGCGAAAGCGTCATCATCGATGCACCGGCCGGCATCAGGGACGACGCCGCGGTCACCGAAATCAAACAATGAGTGAGAGGAGCGCCATGTCAGAGCCCATGGTCCAGGTACACAACGTCACCAAGGTCTACGAGCGCGGCAAGCAGAAGATCGAGGTGCTGCACGGCCTCACGCTCGACATACCCAAGGGTGACTTCGTCGCTCTCATGGGCCCGTCCGGCTCGGGCAAGACGACGCTGCTGAATCTCATCGGCGGCCTCGACAAGCCGACCTCGGGGGAGATCACCGTCGGCGGCAAGCGCATCGACCAGCTCGGCAGCGGCCAGCTCGCCAACTGGCGCGCGCACAACGTCGGCTTCGTGTTCCAGTTCTACAACCTGATGCCGGTGCTGAGCGCCGAGGGCAACGTGGAGCTGCCGCTGCTGCTCACCAAGCTCTCGGGCGCGCAGCGCAGGAAGAACGTCGCGGTGGCGCTCGAGGTGGTGGGGCTCGCGGACCGCGCCAAGCACAAGCCGCGCGAGCTGTCGGGCGGCCAGGAGCAGCGCGTGGCGATCGCGCGCGCGCTGGTATCGGACCCGCAGCTGCTGGTGTGCGACGAGCCGACCGGCGACCTGGATCGCAAGACCGCCGACGAGATCCTGGGCCTGCTGCAGGTGCTCAACCGCGAACACGGCAAGACCATCGTGATCGTCACTCACGATCCCAAGGCCGCGGAGTTCGCGCGCCGCACGCTGCACCTCGAGAAGGGCCAGCTGCTCGAGCAGGCCGCATGACCCGCACCGGTTTCGTCGTCGCCAATCTGTTCCGCAAGCGCGTGCGCACGCTCCTGACGCTGCTGTCGGTGATCATGGCGTTCCTGCTGTTCGGCCTGCTGCAGTCGGTCAACACCATATTCAGCTCGGGCGCCGACTTCGTGGGTGCCACCCGCCTGTTCGTGCAGGCACGGGTGTCGTTCACCGCCGCGCTGCCGGTGAGCATGGTGCCGAAGCTCGAGGCCATTCCCGGGGTGGTGCGCGTCGCCTACCAGCAGTGGTTCGGCGGCGTGTGGCAGACCAACACCCCGCTCATCATGTTCGCCCTGGATCCGCAGCGCTATCACGACGTCTATCCCGAGTGGAAGATGCCGGAGGCGCAGTGGCAGGCCTTCGAGCAGACGCGCACCGGGCTGATCGTCGGGCGGCAGCTCGCCGACCAGTACGGCTGGAAGCTCGGCCAGAAGGTTCCCATCTCCTCCAACATCTGGCCGCAGAAGGACGGCAGCAAGGCCTGGCAGTTCGACCTGGTCGGCATCTTCGACGGCAAGGACGAGGACTGGCAGAAGCGCACCAACCTCGCCTTCATCCAGCAGGACTACTTCGACGAGGCCAACCAGTTCGGCATCAAGGGCCGCACCAACTTCTTCATCCTGAAGCTCGCCGACGGCGCCAACGCCGAGGCGATCAGTAAGACAGTCGACGCCATGTTCGAGAATTCTCCCGATGAGACCAAGACCCAGACGGAGAAGGACTTCAACATCAGCTTCGTCAAGCAGATCGGCGACATCGGCCTGATCGTGCGCTGGATCCTGTTCGCGGTGTTCTTCACGCTGCTGCTGGTGGTCGGCAACACCATGGCGCAGAGCGTGCGCGAGCGCATCCCGGAGCTCGCCGTGCTGAAGACGCTCGGCTTCTCCGACCGCAGCGTGTTCGGCTTGGTGCTCGCCGAGGCCTTCACGCTGGTGCTGGCCGGGGGCCTCGCGGGCCTGGTGCTCGCCTCGCTCGCCGGCGCGATGGTGGAGAAGGCGACCGGCGGCCAGTTCCTGCTCGCGCTCACCGGCTGGGTGTGGCTGCTCGGGATCGTGGCGATCGTGCTGATGAGCCTGGCGGTCGGACTGCTGCCGGCGCTGCGCGCGCGGCGGCTGGAGATCGTCGATGCGCTGGCCGGCCGCTGAGGCCTGAGGAGACCGACCGGTGTTTAGACAGGCGCTGGCGATCACCGGCCTCGGCATCCGCAGCATCCCCGAGCGCTGGGCGCCTTCGCTGGTCATCGTCATCGGCCTCGCCGGGGTGGTGGCGGTGTTCACGGCGCTGCTCGCCATGGCGGCGGGCTTCGAGAGCACGCTCAAGTCCACCGGCCGCCACGATATGGCGGTCATCCTGCGTGGCGGCTCGGACGCCGAGCTCAACTCCGCCCTCGACCGCGATTCGACCGATCTCATCAAGGGGGAGCCTGGGATCCGCCCCGGCGCCGATGGCAAGCCGCTCGCCTCCACCGAGCTCATGGTGATCGCCGAGCTGGTGCGCAGGGACGACGTCAAGAGCGGCGCCAACATCACCATCCGGGGCCTGGAGCCCGCGGGCTTCACGCTGCGGCCGCAGCTCAGGATCGTCGCCGGCCGCAGCTTCACGCCGGGCCTGCGCGAGCTGATCGTCGGACGCGGCGTGCTGGCGCAGTTTCAGGGCGCCAACATCGGCCAGGTCGTGCGCATGCGCGGCTCGGAGTGGACCGTGGTCGGGGAGTTCGCCTCCGGCGACTCGCACGAGAGCGAGCTCTGGACCGACATCAACGTGGCGCGCTCGACCTTCGGCCGACTCGGCTCGAGCTCGGTGCTGGCGGCGCTCGACGGCGGCGACGGCTTCGAGCGGCTGAAGGCGGCGATCGCGGCCGAGCCGCGCCTGTCGCTCGACCTGCTGCGCGAGGACGATTACTTCAGCGGCCAGACCAAGCAGTTCCGCGCGACCATCGGGGTACTGGCCGGCGTGGTCACCGTCATCATGGGCCTCGGCGCGGTGTTCGCCGCCCTCAACAGCATGTACGCCGCGGTCGCCGCGCGCGGCAAGGAAATCGCGACGCTGCGGGCGCTGGGATTCGGCGGCTTCCCGGTGGTGGTGTCGGTCATGGTCGAGGCGCTGCTGCTGGCGCTCGGCGGGGCGGTGCTCGGCGCGCTGATCGCCTATCTGCTATTCAACAATCTCTCGGTGTCGACTCTGGGTCAGAACTTCACCCAGGTGGTGTTCAACTTCAAGGTGACGCCGGAGCTGGTGGTGCGCGGACTTCTCATCGCCCTTTTCATCGGCATGCTCGGCGGCTTCCTGCCGGCGCTGCGCGCGGCCTGGGTGCCCGTGACGGCCAGCCTGCGGGAGAGCTGACGGGGCGGTCCGCCGAGGCTCAGCCGCGCGCCAGCGCCTCGCACAGCGCGAGCACGTCCTGCTCGGGCTGGTCCCAGGACACCACGAAGCGGGCGTCGCCGGCCGTCTCGGCGCCCCAGTCATAGAATTCAAAACCCGCGGCCCGTAACGCCGAGCGGCGTGCGGCGCCGAGCTTCACGAACACCTCGTTGGCCTCGACCGGGTGCAGCAGCGCTGCGCCAGCCGCCGCGCCGATGCGTGCGGCAAGGTGGTTGGTGCGCTCGGCGTTGCGCTTCCAGATGCCGGACTCGACATAGGCAAGCAGCTGCGCGGCGACATAGCGCGACTTCGACAGCAGGTGGCCGGCGCGCTTGCGCCGCAGCTCGAAATCGCGCACCAGCGTCAGGTCGAAGAACACCACCGCTTCCGCGGTCAGAGCGCCGTTCTTGGTGGCGCCGAAGGACAGGACGTCGTCCCCGGCGCGCCAGGTCGCCTCGCCCGGATCGCAGCCGAGGAAGGCGAGCGCGTTGGCGAAGCGCGCCCCGTCCATGTGCACCCTGACCCCGTGGCGGTGCGCAAGCTCGCAAAGCCGGGCGACTTCCGCCGGCCGATAGACTGTCCCAAGCTCGGTCGCCTGGGTGAGTGACAGCGCCGCCGGCTGCACGCTGTGCAGGTGGCGGGGATGCGATTCGAGCGCGGCGCCGACGGTCGCGGCGTCGAGGCGCCCGTGCTCGCCCGGCAGCAGCTCGAGCTGCGCCCCGCCGGAGAAGAAGCCCGGCGCGCCGCATTCGTCGACCGCAATGTGGGCCTCGTGGTGCGCGAAGATGGCCCCGTAAGGCGGGCTCAAGGTCGCGAGCGCCAGCGAGTTGGCGGCGGTGCCGGTGGTCACGGCGAAGGCGCGCACCGGCGTGCCGAAATGCACGCCCAGGGCTGCGTCGAGGCGCAGGGTCCACTCGTCATCGCCGTAGGCGCGCGCGCGGCCGTGATTCGCTTCGTGAATGGCCGCCATGATCTCCGGGCAGGCGGTGGCGGTGTTGTCGCTGAAGAATCGCAAGTTGGCTCCTCATTCGATGCGCCAGCGGAACGACCAGGCGCCGAAAGCCAGGAATACCAGGGTGGTACCGGCAAGATACAACAGGTTGGGGGCGATCTGCGCGAGCCCGGCGCCGTCGAGCATCACGGCGCGCGCGGCATCGAGGAGATGCGTGAGTGGAAAGACGTGCGCCACCCATTGCACCCAGCGGGGCGAGCCTTCGAGCGAGAACCAGATGCCCGAGAGCAGCATCATCGGCCAGGTGAGGAGGTTGAGGAGCCCGCCGACCAGCTCCTCGCTCGAGAAGCGCGCCGCGATCGTGAGCCCGAGGGCGATCATGGACAGCGCGCCCGTGACCGCGAGCAACAGCAGCAGTGGCACGCTGCCGGCGGAATGGAAGCCGATGATGGCGCCGATGCCGGCGTAGAGAATCAGCGTGACGACGAGGATCAGCGCGAGGCGCGACAGCACCTGGGCCGCGAGGAACTCGAAGGCGGTGAGCGGCGTGGCGTGCAGACGCTTGAGGAACCCGCTCTTGCGATAGCGCAGCACGACGTAACCGACGCCGAACAGGCAGCTGAACATCATGTTCATGCCGAGGATTCCCGGGAACAGCCAGTCGATGTAGCGCAGCGCCGCGCCCGTGACCGGCTCGCGCTGTGCGCCCGGCTCGGCCGCCAGCAGCAGCTTCTCGACCACATAGCCCTTGGGTGAATCGGTATTGACCCAGTAGCGGGTTCCGCCCGTGAAGTCGAGCAGCAGGTCGATCTGCTGGTGGGTGAGCTTGTGCAACGCGCCGTCCTGCTCGGCGACCGGCACGAACTGCACGTAGCGCTCGGCGAGGAACGGGTGGGTGTGCGCGTCGCCGGGCGTGCCCAGCACCCCGACCTTGAACAGCGGCCGCTGCGGGCCGCCGAACACGAAGCCCATGCCGATCACCAGCATGATCGGCAGCAACAGCGTGAACAGCAGCGTGCCGCGGTCGCGCAGGAACTCGAGGTTGCGCGCGTGGAACACCGACAGCAGCCGGCGGATCACGGCCGCAGCTCCTTGCCGGTGAGCTCGAGGAACAGGTCCTCGAGATTGGGCGGCCGGATGCGCAGGTTGGTGAGCGGCACCTGCGCCGCGAGCAGCGTGCGCAGCGTCGCCTCCAGGTCGTCGGTGGTGATCTCGATCCGCCCGCCCGCTTCCATGAGCCTGAGGGGCAGGGCGCGCGCGCTCTCGGGAAAATCGTGGCGCGGCAGCTCGAGCAGCACGTCGGCGAAGTGCTCGCGCAGCAGCCGCCCCGGCGGACCCTGGGCGACGATCCGGCCGCCGTCCATGATGGCGATCTCGTCGCACAGCAGCTCGGCTTCCTCCATGTAGTGGGTGGTGAGGATGATGGTCTTGCGGCGCGCCTTGATCGACTCGACCAGCCGCCAGAAATTGCGCCGCGCCTGCGGGTCGAGCCCGGTGGTCGGCTCGTCGAGGAACAGCACCGCCGGATCGTTCACCAGCGCGATCGCGAGCAGCAGCCGCTGCTGCTGCCCGCCGGAGAGCTTGCGTGCATCGCGCCCGGCGAGCTTCTCGAGCGCGCAGACGCGGATCACTTCCTCGACCTCGAGGCCGTGACTGTAGAGGCCGCGAAACAGCGCGATGCACTGGCGCACGGTGAGAAAGTCCTGCAGCGCGGTCTTCTGGAAGAGGATGCCGGCCTCCTCGCGAAAGCGCGCGCCGAGCGGCGCGCCGCGGTAGCGCACCTCGCCGGAGGTCGGTGGCAGGATTCCCTCCATGATCTCGACCGTGGTCGTCTTGCCGGCGCCGTTGGGACCGAGGAGCCCGAAGCAGATCCCCTCGGGGACGGCGAAGGAGACGCCGTTCACCGCGGTGGTGGCGGGGTACTGCTTGACGAGGCTCGAGACTTCGAGAAGGGGGGTGCCCACGGTCGCGCGATCCTAGCGGATCGGCGCGGGCACGTCTTGCCGGCGGCGTGTACCATCGCCCGCATGACAACCCGCCAGTACGAAAAGTCCGAGCGCGTCGACCTCGCGGACGAGGCCGTGCACTGGGATCTCGGCAGCTCGCTCTCCTACGGCGAATACCTGCACCTCGACAAGCTGCTGGCCGCGCAGCACCCGCTGACCGGCGAGCACAACGAGATGCTGTTCATCATCGTGCACCAGGTGTCGGAGCTGTGGATGCGCCTGATGCTGCACGAGCTGACCGCCTCGATGCGCTGCGTGCAGCGCGACGATCTCGACCCCGCGCTCAAGATGCTGGCGCGCATCTCGCGCTCACAGAATCAGCTGATCTCGGTGTGGGACGTGCTCTCGACGCTGACGCCGTTCGAGTACTCGGCGTTTCGCAACGCGCTCGGGCGCTCCTCGGGATTTCAGTCGGTGCAGTACCGCACGCTGGAATTCCTGTTCGGCAACAAGAACGCCGAGATGCTCGCCGTGCACAAGCGCGACCCGCAGGCCTATGCCGCTCTCGAGCGCGCGCTCGCCGAGCCCTCGCTCTACGACGAGGTGCTGCGGCTGCTGAGCCGGCGCGGCTACGGGATTCCGGAGGACTATCTGTCGCGGGACTTCCGCGAGCCCTACGTCGCCAGCAAGCAGGTCGCGGGCGCCTGGCTCGGCGTCTATCACAACACCGACAAGGACTGGGATCTCTACGAGCTGGCCGAGCGGCTGGTGGACCTCGACCACAATTTCCAGCTGTGGCGCGCCCATCACCTGAAGACGGTTGAGCGCATCATCGGCTACAAGCAGGGCACCGGCGGCACCAGCGGCGTTGCCTACCTCGCCAAGGCGCTCGAGCTCAAGTTCTTTCCGGAGCTGTGGCAGATCCGGACCTCGATGTGAGAGCTCGCCGCACCCTCTACCCCACGATCAAGCCCTACCGCAAAGGGTTTCTGCGCGCATCCGAGCTGCACGAGATCTATTTCGAGGAAAGCGGCAATCGAGGCGGCAAACCTGTGATCTTCCTGCATGGTGGACCCGGTGGCGGCACCAACGCCAGGATGCGCCGTTTCTTCGATCCCAAACGCTACCGAATTGTCCTGTTTGATCAGCGGGGATGCGGCAAGAGCCGGCCCCACGCGAGTCTGGTCGACAATACCACCTGGCACCTGGTGGAAGACATCGAGCGCCTGCGTCAGCACCTCCAGATCGATCGCTGGTTGGTATTCGGAGGATCATGGGGCTCCACCCTGGCACTGGCCTACGCCGAGACACATCCCAAAGCCGTAACCGAGCTCATCCTGCGCGGCATCTTTCTGCTGCGACGCTGGGAAGTGGAATGGCTCTACCAGAACCCATTTGGCACCGGCGCTCAGTTCCCGGAAGGGTGGGAGGCCTTTGTCAACCACATTCCGCCCGAGGAGCGTGGCGACATGATCGGCGCCTACTACAAACGACTCACGAGCCCGGATCGCAAGGTCATGATCGCGGCGGCGAAAATCTGGTCGGCCTGGGAAGGCTCCACCATTCACCTGCAACCTGACCCAAAAACGGTCGCCTCGTTCAAGCAGCCCGAGTACGCCGCAGCGTTCGCGCGGATCGAGTGCCACTACTTCCTGAACCGAGGGTTCATGCGGTCGGACAACCAGCTGCTCGAGGACATCGGCCGCATCCGCCACATCCCCGCCGTCATCATCCACGGCCGCTACGACGTGCTCTGCCCGGCGAGGATTGCCTGGGAACTGCATCGCGCCTGGCCGCGCGCCCAGCTGCGCATCGTACCCGACGCCGGCCACTCGGCCTTCGAACCGGGCATCACGCATGAGCTGATCTCAGCGACCGATCGCTTCGCCAGGGTCAGTCGGATTCGGACGCGCGCAGGGACGCGCCAACGCGGGAGCTCGATGTGAGTTCGGCCCGCGCCCTCGCCGCAACACGGCTGCGCACCACGCGGTAGAGGAGCAGCAGCGCGAGGATGCCCGCGTAGATGAGCGGCTCGCGCACGTCGCGCTTCACCTGCCAGTAGAAGTGCCAGACACCGAGGATGGCGATCGCGTAGACCAGGCGATGCAGCGCAGTCCAGCGCTTTCCCAGGCGGCGCATCATGCCGTTGGTCGAGGTTGCCGCCAGCGGGATGAGGAGCAGCAGCGCCGTGAAGCCGATGGTGATGTAAGGGCGCTTGCCGATGTCGGTGCCGAGCGTGGGCCAGTTGAGCTCGAGATCGAGGACCAGGTATACCGTGAAGTGCACCAGCGCGTAGAAGAAGGCGAACAGGCCCAGCATCCGCCGCAGCCGCAGCAGCTGCGGCACGCCGAGGATGATCCTCACCGGCGTGACGGCGAGGGTCAGCAGCAGGAAATTGAGTGCGGTCTTGCCGCATTCATGCTCGAGCTTCTTGACCGGATCGGCGCCCAGGCTCGCCCCGAACCAGCCGAAGGCGCCGCACACCATCCACACGAGTGGCGCGACGCCCGCGACGAACACCAGCGGCTTGTAGACGTAGCGGTAACGCTGCGTGACGTTCAACGCGGTGAGGCTCAGAAGTAGCGCCTGAGATCCATGCCCTGATAGAGCGAGGCCACCTCGGTGGCGTAGCCGTTGAAAGGCAGGGTGGGCCGGCGCGCGGCCAGGAACGGGGCGCCGATCCGCCGCTCGGTCGCCTGACTCCAGCGCGGGTGATCCACGGCGGGATTGACGTTGGCGTAGAAGCCGTACTCGTTGGGAGTGGCGACGTTCCAGGCCGTGCGCGGCTGGCTCTCGCTGAAGCGGATCTTCACGATCGACTTGATGCTCTTGAAGCCGTACTTCCACGGCACGATGAGGCGCAGCGGCGCCCCGTCCTGGTTCGGTAACACTCGACCGTAGAGCCCCACCACCATGAGGGTGAGCGGATGCATGGCCTCGTCCATGCGCAGACCCTCGACGTAGGGCCAGTTGAGAACGGGCAAGCGCTGGCCGGGCATCTGCCGCGGGTCGTAGAGGGTCGTGAACTCGACGTACTTAGCGCGCGAGGTCGGCTTGAAGCGTGCGAGCAGCGATGACAGCGGGAATCCCACCCAGGGCACGACCAGCGACCAGGCCTCGACGCAACGAAAGCGGTAGATGCGCTCCTCGAGCGACTGTCCCTTGAGGATGTCCTCGAGCGTGAAGCTGCCGCGCACTTCGGCCTCGCCGTCGATCGTGACGTTCCACGGGCGGGTGCGGAACGATCGGGCGTTCTCGCTCGGATCCTCCTTGTCGGTCCCGAACTCGTAGTAGTTGTTGTAGCCGGTGATCTCTTCGTACTTGTTCGGAGCCTCGGTAACCGAGTAGCGCGGATTCGCCGTGTAGGCGAGTGGAGCTGCGTCCGCCGGCGAGGCGCCGGCCGCTTCGGCCGGACGCGTCAGGGCGCTCACGCCGGCGGCCAGCGCCCCGGTGAGCAGCGTGCGGCGGCTGAACCAGACCTCCGGGGGCGTGATCTCGGACGGAGCGATGCGCGGTATACGCGTGGGCATGAAGTACCTCCGCGGAATTAGACCGGCTCCGGGGGCAAAAGGTTACACCCTCCGGCTCAGCGCCACGTAAGGCAGGTCAGACCCAGTTGCTCCGCCGCCCGGCGGGTGCGCCGACTGCCGTTCACCAGCACCCCCCGGTCGGCAACGCACAGGTGGCCCAGGTCGCTCGCGGCGTTGCCGTAGGCGGTCACCTCGAGGCCCGGATGCCGTCCGCGCAGCTCCTTGAGCGCACGTGCCTTCTCGGCGCCGCGGCAGTTGGGGCCGGCCAGCGCTCCGTCGAGCGTGTCGCCCTGCCAGCGAAGGGGAGTGCACAGCACCTCGGCGAAGCCGAGCGCGCGCGCGATCGCCGCCACATAAAGATCCACACTCGCGCTCATGAGCACCAGCAGGTCCCCCCGCGCGCGGTGACGGGCGATGCACGCGAGCGCGTCCGCCCACACGCCGTTCGCGATGAGCTGCGGCACGAAGCGCGCCGTCCAGGCATCGAGTACCCCGCGGCTGCAGCCGCCGAGCGCCGCATGGATGAAGGCTGCCTTGAGGTCGCCGTGATCACGGTGGCGCGCGAAGCGGAGCAGCGCGGGCAACACGCTGACGAGACGCGGGACTCGCGCCGGGTGACGGTGCAGGAAGTGGTGCACGTAGGGCCAGAGCGTGTCGTGCCGCGTGATCGTGCCGTCGAGGTCGAAGACGGCAAGACCGCGCGCGCCGGCGTCGGCGCCTGCAGCGGCTGCTTGCGGGTCGGCAGGTGTCGACAGGCCGGATTACCCGCCCGCGCTGGGATTAGCGAGCTGCCGCAGCACGTACTGCAGGATGCCGCCGTGCCGGTAGTACTCGCGCTCCTTGGGCGTGTCGATACGCACCCGGGCGGTGAATTGCTTCGCCTGGCCGCCGGGCGGTGTCGCCGTGACGGTGACCTCGCGCGCGTCGCCGCGGCCCAAGCCCGTGATGTCGAACACCTCGCGTCCCGTGAGACCGAGGGAGGCGACGTTCTCGCCCGGCTGGAACTGCAGCGGCGCGACTCCCATGCCGATGAGGTTCGAGCGATGAATGCGCTCGAAGCTCTCGGCGATGACCGCCTTCACGCCGAGCAGCATCGTGCCCTTGGCGGCCCAGTCGCGTGAGGAACCCGTGCCGTACTCGCGCCCGGCGAGCACCACGAGCGGCGTGCCCTCGCCCTGGTAGCGCATGGCGACATCGTAGATCGAGCCCTGGTCGCCGTCCGGCAGGTGGATCGAGACCCCGCCTTCGACTCCGGGCACCAGCAGGTTGCGCAGCCTGATGTTGGCGAAGGTGCCGCGCATCATGACTTCGTGATTGCCGCGCCGTGCGCCATAGGAGTTGAAGTCCTTCGGCTGCACGCCCTGGTCAATGAGGTACTTTGCCGCCGGGCTCGAGCGCGAGATGTTGCCGGCCGGCGAGATGTGGTCGGTGGTAACCGAGTCGCCGAGCACGGCGAGCGCACGCGCACCCCTGACGTCGGCGAGCGGCGGCGGCGTCATGGTCATGCTGTCGAAGTAGGGCGGGTTCTTCACGTAGGTCGACTTCTCGTCCCAGGCGTAGCGCTTGCCCGCCGGGACCTGGATGCCGGCCCAGTTCTCATCGCCCTGGAACACGCTCGCATAGCTGTGGCGGAACATCTGCGAGTCGATCGAGCGCTTCAGCGCCTCCTGCACCTCGGCATCGCTCGGCCAGATGTCGGCGAGATGCACGGGCTTGCCGCCGCGGTCGGTGCCGAGCGGCTCGGTGGTGAGATCGACATCGAGCGATCCGGCGAGTGCGTAGGCGACCACCAGCGGCGGTGAGGCGAGGAAGTTCATGCGCACTTCGGGGTGCACGCGGCCCTCGAAGTTGCGGTTGCCGGAGAGCACGGAGCAGGCGGTGAGGTCGCCCTGTTTGACGGCGGCAGAGATTTCGGGTTTGAGGGGGCCGCTGTTTCCGATGCAGTTGTGCACTGCAACATTTCCGGCGATGAACGCGTGAAGCTCATTCACAGCGAGATCGAACACCGGCCGCGAGCCAGCCTCACGGATATCGGCGACCTGTAGTGAGAAGGTCGGGAGCGTCAGGGTGTCCTTCTCGACGCAATAACGCTTCGGGGCATCGCCGGTCTCTCGCGGCTGCAGCCGCGCAAACCAGTCCCGCGCGCCGATCTCACGCATGAGCTCAACGGGCGAGGGGAAGTCATAGTTCTCGCGATGCAGCGGTTTGAAGCGCCCCTCGGGCTTCGGCAGGCGATCGAAGCGATCGTGTCCCTCGAGCAGCGAGTAATGAGGATGGATAACGGTCTCGTACTGCATCAACTCCGCGGCGGCCATGCGGCGCGTCTGGTGGAAGCTGAAACTGTAGTGCTGGTTCAGCGCCTCGAGACGATCGACCATCCATAAGCGCTGCCGGTTGATGGTGTCGATGGTGCGCCAGTACACGGCAGCCGCGCTTGCCCGCAAGGACTTGTCGACGCAGTAGCGGAAACCCACGCGCTCAACGAACGACAGCCCCTCAGGCAGGACGAGCCGCACTTCGATGCGCGGCGCGCCGTCGCGCGCGGCGGGATAACTCGAGGCGGAGGATCGGGTGGGGTAGCTGTAGATCCGGGCTCCCCGGGCTTTCACTCCGCAGCGCACCAGCAGGTCGGTGATCTGGCGCATGACGGACTTGAGGGCATCCACGTGCTCAGGCTTGGCGCTCTGCGAGTACGCAGGGGGAGTGAAGACCGCGCTGTCCTCGCTCGGCCCCTGACGGTGCAGACCGGGGGCGTGGCCGTCGGCGCCAAAGAGACCACCGAGGAACTCGCGGACAACTGCCCACGGGCAGTTCGGTTGCAGGAGGAACTCGGGCAGAGTCGGCGGCTGATGGATGCGCTGTCCGACGCGCACCCCCGGAAGCGCGGTGATCCCCGCGGTCAGCTCCATCGGCAACGCGATCGACCACTTGCGCTCGTCATAGCGATTCGCCGCCGGTCGCTTGCCGGTAAGGAGTTCGATATCACTCAGGACCGCCTCGCGATCGAGCGCCTGGCCGACGTTCATCCGGCCCTGGCCGAGAGTGCTGATCGACCCATCGCTGATCAGGTGGCCGAGCAGGCGCGCAAAGGCGAGCGTTCGCGTCCGCTCGTGCTCGTCTTTGAAGCTGAAACGGAACTCTCCTGCCGAGAGCTCGTAGCCCATCTCGTCGGCGGCAGGCTCATCGAGAGGCGCCTCCAACCCCATGATCAGGCGATCGCGTCCTTTGACAAGCTCGTCGGCCCGGACCCAACTTCCATCCGCCCGCAGCAGCTTGTGATCCGGCGTGCAGACGAGCTCCCGGCCATCCTGGAGCACCACGGTCACGCACTCGCGCTCACCCTGCATCATCATCTCGCTCTGCAGCGCGACGCCCAGTCTTCCGTCCTGGGTCGGGCCGATGACCTTCAGTCCACCCGCACGTGGCATCGTTTCGATCCGGCGGCTGGTGCCGTTGGCAAGCAGCACGGGAGTGCCCGCGGATAGGCAGGTAGTACATCCGTATCCGACCAAATCAAACCCCACCGCCGCGAGGTCATCGAGCACGCCGGCCTTCTTGAAGTAATCGGTCACCACGCGCGATCCCGGCGCCAGGCTCGTCTTCACCCACGGTTTGGCGGTCAGACCGCGCTCGCGCGCCTTGCGGGCAAGGAGGCCCGCGCCCAGCATCACGCTCGGATTCGAGGTGTTGGTGCAGCTCGTGATCGCGGCGATCAGCACCGCGCCGTCCTTGAGCTCCACGTTCTGTCCGTTGAGCGTCGCCGGGGCGGCACCGCTGCCGCTCTTGCGCGCGGCGCGCTCCTCGGCGGCCTTCTTGGCGCTCGCCTCATACACCTTCTTGGCGCTCTTCAGGGGCACGCGGTCCTGCGGGCGCTTGGGTCCTGCGAGGCTCGGCTCCACCTTGCCCAAGTCCAGCTCCAGCTCATCCGTATAGCGGGCCGGGCTCGCGCCCGGGTTGCGCCACATGCCCTGCGCCCGCGCGTAGGCGCCGACGAGCTCGATGCGCTCGCGCGGACGGCCGGAGAGCTCGAGATAGCGGACGGTCTCGGCGTCGATGGGGAAGATGCCGCAGGTACTGCCGTATTCCGGCGCCATGTTGGCGATGGTCGCGCGGTCGGCGAGCGGAAGATTCGCAAGTCCGTCGCCGAAGTACTCGACGAACTTATCGACCACGCCCTTCTTGCGCAGCATCTCGGTGACGGTCAGCACCAGGTCGGTCGCGGTCGCACCGGGTTTCAAGCTTCCGGTGAGCTTGAAGCCGATCACCTGCGGAATGAGCATCGTCACCGGTTGACCCAGCATCGCCGCCTCGG
>Ga0187781_10000222_pt1 | contig 40438 bp, 30 predicted proteins | sample 0715_SJ02_MP02_2_FD_132447 | JGI IMG/M metagenome (GOLD analysis project Ga0187781, IMG submission 132447) | Tropical peat soil microbial communities from peatlands in Department of Meta, Colombia - 0715_SJ02_MP02_20_MG | ecosystem: Environmental > Terrestrial > Soil > Wetlands > Peat | place... | reverse complement strand
TCCGCAGCAGGCAGGCGGTCGCGGTGGGCGAGCAGCATTTCCGCATTGCCGAGGATTCCGGTGAGGGGATTATTGATCTCGTGGCGGAAAATTTCCGCGGTGTCGGCCGGCAACCCGGCCCAGGGAGGGCCGAGCGCCGTCTCGGAACGTTCCGCCCAGCGCAAGCGCCGCTCGATCAAGCCAGCGGCGAGCGGAACGAAATTCCCCGATTTGGCAACGAATTCCACGTCGCCTTCGGCCACCAGGCGCGCAACCTCGGCCTGTCGATCGGCCGCGGCAAGAAGAATCACCGGCGCGGCTTCCGTCAACTGACGGATCGATTCGAAAATCGGCGCGCCATCCAGGATGGACTCATCGAGGAGAATCGCGCGGGGCGAGGACAGATTGAGCCACTCGCGCAGCTTCGGAAGCGAGGAAACCACCAGCGTCTCTTCCTGCTTGCCGAACAGATCGAGCTCGGCTTCGATCCGGCAGGCCAACTGGACGTCCGCGACGCCCAGCGCCGCCCGCTTTTCGAGCGGTTCCACCGCGCTTTTGGCAGCCATCTCCATCGGTCCTCAATTCGCCGGCATCGCGGGCTGGTTCTTGTGGGGCGGCGGCGAGTCGAAGGCGGCTTCGCGCCCGTGCTGCCCTTCGAGCATGCGGTTCACCGCCAGCTTCAGTTCTTCCACCAGGAAAGGCTTCGCCAGGTAGGGCAAATGATTGGGTTCGAGAAACTCCACGGTGCGCGGCGCCAGCGTGTCGCCGGTAATGAAAATGATGCGGTCTTTCATGGGGCTGCCGGAAGCCACCAGCACTTCGAAAAACGCGGGCCCGTCGAGCCGCGGCATCCGCAAATCGCAGATCACCAGGTCGTAGCGGCTGCGCGAAATCCGCGTCAGGCCTTCCTGGCTGTCGAGGACGGCTTCCACCTGGTGGCCCTCCTCGCGCAAGACGTCCACGATGAGCTGCGCCACCGTTTGCTCGTCTTCGACCACGAGCACTCTTCCGCGGGGCCCTGCGCCGGCGATTTCGGCGGGCGGCGCCAGCGCCGCCGCTGTTTGCGCCGCCGGAACCGCCACCACCGGCAGCTCGACCACGAACTTCGCGCCGGCTCCCGGCTGGTTTTCGAAAGTGATTTCTCCGCCGTGCTGCTGGACGATGCCGTAAACGATCGAAAGCCCGAGGCCGGTGCCGACACCGGAGGGTTTCGTGGTGAAAAAGGGATCGAAAATGCGCGAAGCGATCTCGGGAGGAATGCCCGGGCCGTCGTCGGAGACTTCGAGCGAGATGCGGTTCTCCGCCAGCCGCCGGGTGCGAATCCACACGTGCCCTTGCCCGCGCCCTTGCAGCAGGGCTTGCTCGGCGTTGATCAGCAGATTCAGGATCACCTGCTGCAATTGATAGGGATCCGCCAAGGTCTCCGGCAGCCCGGGATCGAGAGCGCATTCCACGGTGATGTTTTCGACCTTCAGCTCGTAACTGCGGAGCGCCAGCGTGCGTTCGGCGATTTCGTTCAAGTTGGCCCGGGTGCGCTCGGGCTTGTTCTCCCGCGCGAAATACAGCAGGTTTTTCACGATCCGCCGGGCGCGCTCGGCTTCCTGGAACACGTTGCGCGCTTCGGAAAGCTGCTGCGAGAGCAGGCCATGCCCCAGAAGCAATTGCGCGTAGCCCATGATGGCCGTGAGCGGATTGTTCAATTCGTGGGCGATGCCGGAGACAAGCTGCCCGAGCGCCGCCATCTTTTCGGTCTGAAGGAGTTTCGATTGAATCTGGCCCCATTTTTTTTCCGGGAGCGGAGCCGCCGGGGCCTCTTCCAGACACACCAGAAGCTCTTGCTCCCCGGGCAGAAGGGCGCGGAAGGAAATGCGCACCGGCCCACCGCTGCGAAGCGTGAGTTCGAATTCCCGCCCCGCCGGCGGGCGCCCGGAGCGGCTGGCAATCGCCTCGGCGCACAGCAACGGCAGTTCATTCGGGAAGTCCCCGGCGAAGTACTCCGCGAGTTTGGGCTGGCTGCGGCTGAGGTCTTCGATGCGCAATAGCTCGCGAGCTTTGCGGTTGGCGCGGCGGATTTCCCCTTGCGCGTCCACGGTCAGCAGGGCTTCTCCGCTCGTCTCGAACACGGCGCTGAAGCCTGCCTCCGTTAGCAGCTGGATCATCTCGATCTGGGGATTCGGGCGGAGCCGGCGGGAAGAATTGCGCATGCCCGCGGGCGGCGAGGCCGTGAGATTTTCGACGGGCTTGGCCATCGGCGTCACCACTTTCCCCAGACAATCGAGTAGCTGGAAAGCAGGGCCGCGCCGATCGCGATCGAGTATTCGATGGCCCGCCGAGCCGAGCGCGGGAATCGGAGGCCGCGAGCATGTCTTGAGGCGACCGGCATATGCCGGACCATGCATAACGCTCACCACGCCGGAGTGTGATTTAAGTTCTTATATCTCAATATGATAGGAGGATTCGCCGGGAAAGCGGAAGGGTTAGAATTCCCACATCGAAACTGGAGAGTTCCTGACTAGGAATCCACAGGGTGGACCGAACCTGTGGCCGGGCCGGGCCGCGGACCACCGAATGGCAGACTCGCCGGGAATCCAAGGCTCACGTCGTTGCGTGGGATTGCGCCTCGTACTGCTTGAGCTTGCGGTAGAGGGTGGTTTTCCCGATGCCCAGCAGCCGGGCAGCGGCGAGCTTATCGCCGCCAGCCTCTCTCAGGGCCCGGAGAATGGCCCGGCGCTCCAGCTCCTCAAGCGGAAGCAGCTCGTCGTTCTGAGGCAAACGCTCGCTCGAGCCATATTGTAGATTCGAGGGGAGATCTCCCACGTGGAGGATGGGGCCCGAACCCAAAGCCACCGCCCGCTCGATGGCGTTTTCGAGCTCACGCACGTTTCCGGGCCAGTCATAGGCCACCAGACGGGCCATGGCGTCTTCGGAAATGGTGCGGGACTTCCCGTTCGGGTCGCCGAATTTCTCGAGAAAGGAGTTGACCAGGATCGGGATGTCGCTCTTGCGTTCGCGCAAAGGCGGCATCTTGATTTGCACCACGTTGAGCCGGAAATAGAGGTCCTGGCGGAAGCCGCCCTGGCGGACGGCAGCATCCAGGTCCCGGTTGGTGGCCGCGATCACGCGCACGGAAATGGGGATGCGGTCGGTGGAGCCCACGGGCTTGACTTCTTTTTCCTGCAGGGCGCGGAGCAGCTTGGCCTGGAGATCCACAGGGAGATCGCCGATCTCGTCGAGAAACAGCGTGCCGGTGTCGGCAATCTCCATCAGCCCCTGCTTGCTGTGCATCGCGCCGGTGAAGGCGCCTTTCACGTAGCCGAAGAGCTCGGACTCGATCAGCGTGGGCACCAGCGACGAACAATCCACCGGGACAAACGGTTTGTTCCGGCGCACGCCAGAAAAATGGATCGAGCGCGCCACCAGCTCTTTCCCCGTGCCGCTCTCGCCCAGAATCAGGACCGGATAATTGTGCTGGCTGACTTTTTCGATCAGGCGGTAGACGCGCTGCATTTTCGGAGAGATGCCGATCAGCCCGCCGAATCCGGGGCGGGTGCGCAACTGTTCGCGCAGAACGCGGTTTTCCTGGTCCATCTCGAGCGAATGAATCAGGCGGTCGAGCTTGGTGCGCAGCTCCGGAATATGGAAGGGCTTGGTCACATAGTCGGAAGCGCCCATGCGCGTGGCTTCGACGGCGCTCTCAATCGTGCCGTATTGCGTCAGGACCATCACGGCGGTGAGCGGGTAGGTCTCGCGGATGCGCCGAAGCAGCTCGATGCCGCCGAGTTCGGGAACTTTCAGATCGGTGATCACGATGTCGATCGGACATTCTTCCAGGATTTCCAGGGCCTGCTCGGTGGTGGATGCGGTGCGCGTGCGCAATCCGGACTCGGTGATCACATCCCGGCAGAGATCTCGCGTGGTGTTTTCATCATCGACGATGAGGACCGTCCCGGTCGTTTGGCGCTCGACGGCAAAGGCGGCCTCGGTTCCACTGGCCATGGCTGGCACCCCTTTCCAAGTTCCCTTTTCAGAATCCGAAAGCAATGGAGATTCCAAATAGGTACACCAAGCCTTCTGGTTCAGTTTAAGGGCGTTACTGGTCGCTGGAGGGGTTCCACGAGGCGGAGTTTAGTGCCAAAATGGGAGGATTAACAAGTCCGTAATGTTACGTATTTTTGTAAACCCAAGCCTATCAATTAAATGCAAGAACGAAGCCCCACCCTTTCCCACTTCGGGAAGGCTGGCCCACCCTGGAAATGGTGTGGACTCCCCGATCCGGCGTGGCTATTGGTCGGGCGGGACATTGCTCGCGACCGCCGGGGATGCGGGAAGCGCCAGGACGTACAGCCCGTCGTTCGTCGTCCCAGCATAGAGGAGGCCCGATGCGGTGTCGGCGAGAAGAACATCGACCCGGCCAGCGGCCATGGGCTGTTCCTGCGGCCCTGCGCCTCTTACTCGGGACCAATTCAATCCATGATCCCGGGAGAGATAAATTCCTCCGCCCTTCAGAGAAACAATCCACAGGCCGGGCCGCACAAGAAGATCCAGCACCGGCTGAGCCGGGAGACCCGCACCTGCCAGGCGCCAGCTCTCGCCTGAATCGTGCGAGACGAATAACCCTGCCGGGGATGCTGCCAGCGTGACTGCGTCATCCACGTGCTGCACGCGCGTCACTCCGCCGGATCCAAACGGCAGATCGTGCCAGTGCCAGGAAGCCCCCGCGTCTTCGGAAAAAAGCATCGCGTGCCACGACACGAGCCGAATTCTCCGGCCATCGCGCGATACGCTCACCGAATCAGCCGGCAATCCCGCAGGACCAAATGGCACAGAAGACCAGGATGACCCTTCATCGCGCGACACGAACAATCCCTCCTCGGTTGCGGCGAACCATCCCGCATCGGCGAACGCCAGATCGTTGACCAGCGCCGAGAAAGCCGGTGCGGCTTTTTGCTTTTTTAACGGCGCGTGCGGCGGATTCGTCCCGCCGATTTCCTGCATGACTCCGGCGCGGCTCCAAGTTTGGAGCGACGAATCGAAGCGCGCGAGGCCTCCGGATGCGAGTGCGGCCAGCCAACCGGCTGGAGAGCTGAAAATATGCCGCAGAGTTTCCGGCGCAAGCCCTCTTGCAAGAGGTGTCCATGATTCGCCGCCGTCTTCCGTCTCGACAGTCGCGTCCGGCGCGCCGGCGCCCGCCAGCACCGCAGCGATGTGCCCGGGCCGCTTGGTGTCCATGGCGAGGGAGAGAATCTGGCGATGGCCAAAACCGTCGTTCGAAGCAGAGAAATGCTCTCCGCCGTCATCGCTCGCGAGGACGCCCAATTGCTCGGTCCCGGCCAGCAAGCGCAAGCCGCTTCCGCGCTCGCTTCCTGCCACAGTAAATGCCAGCGAATTTACAACCCAATCTCCCGGCGATACGCGCTGCCATGTGAGACCGTCGTCGGCCGTGCGCCAGAGGCCTTCGGTTGTTCCGGCAAAATAAGTGCCGGGATGAGTCGCATCGAGTTGAATCACCGGAGTGCGTCTGGAGGAAAACGGAATGCCCTGGATTTTTTTCCAGTGCATGCCGGCATCGGCGCTGCGATAAAGGCCGGAGCACGCGCTGGCAAAAATCCGCTGCGGATAGGCCGGATCCACCGCCAAGCTGAGCACGTCGGAATCGTCGATCATTCCCTCGTGAATGGGAAACCAGTGGGCGCCGCCATCGAGAGTCTTCCACGGAAGGTGAAACGTTCCGGCGTAGATCACGTCGGGGTTGCGAGGATCCACTGCCAGCGAATCGAAATTGCGCAATTCGGGATCGCCGGCGGGCGTGACGCGGCTCCAGGTGCGGCCGAAATCGGTCGAGCGGAATACACCATCGAGGCCGCCTGCAAGCAGCACGTCGGGGTGCGACGATGACTCGACGAGCGCGCGAAGACCATGGCCTGCGAGACCCGATTCGCGCCAGCTGGCTCCTCCATCGAGGCTGAAATAAACGCCCCCGCCTTCTCCTTCGGGCTCCGGCGTCCAGGCCGATACGATCAGCGCAGAGGAATCTCGCGGGTCAACAATGATCGAGGTGATCACGGAGTTGCGAGGGAGATTGGCGCCGCGGAGCCGCTCCCAGCGCCTGCCGCTGTCGCGCGAGACGAACAGATGGCCGTCGGTGGTGCCGAGGTACACGCGCTGGGGATTCGACGGGTCAACCGCCAGTGTGCGTGCATCTCCACCGGGCGGTCCGATGGGCCGCCAAGTCTGTGCCGACGCGCGTGGAAGTGCGAAGGACCCCAGGAAAACCAGTGAGAGGCAAGTTTTGCGAATCCCAAGAGGCATTGCGGTTCAGTTGCCGCGCCAAGCCCCAGCCTGGCGCGTCCGCTGCCCTTCGCAGCGGGAAAGAAATCAGTATGCCGCACCCTCCGGCACCCACACGATATCGAGACGCCGGTTCTGCCTGGGCTCTGCCGACGACCCCGTGGAGGAACGGATCTCGATGCGCGTCCGGTCGACGCCTTGCTTCGTGCCCAGGAATTTTCCTGCGCCGTCGGCGCGCTGGCCTGCCAGCCGCGAGGCGTGCGCTTCCTTGGGATCCGCAAATCCCACCAGCACGGCTTTGCCCTTGGGATCGTTTTGCAGCCGGATGGCGAGGTCGTCGAGCGTACGCTTGCAAATGTTGTCCACACGCGCGCTATTGGGCAGGAAGGAACACTCGCCGATCTTTGCAGCTTCGGGCGGCGCCGGCGGAGGCTGGACATTGACGCCCGTGGAACAATCGGCGGCCCCGCCGGCTCCGTTTTCCACACGTCCTGTGACTGTGTACATCCCCGGCGCAAGTCCCGTCGTGTCGAGCTGAACGCTTGCGCCTGTCCCGATCACCTGGCCTCCATTCGACTTCCAGGCATAGTTTAGCGGCGTCCCGGACGAATCGGCTACATTCGCCGTCACCTGCAAGCGGGCGCCGGCGATCACGGTGGATGGGTCGGCAGCGCATGCCATCGTGGGAGCAGGTATCCGCCGCGGCTGCACGGTCACGTTGGCCGAACAACTCGTGGTCTTGCCCCCGCCATTATCCACGCGCGCCGTAATCGTGTGCGAACCCGGAGACGCGCCTGCGGGATTCCACCGCGCATAGGGTCCGCTGCCGTCCATTTCGCCGGCATCCGCCGACCAAAGATACGTAAGCGGACGGCCATAGGAATCCGACGCGCTCGCGCTCGCCTGAACAAATTCGCCCGAGCCCTGCGTCACGACGGGTTTATCCACCGAGCAGCTCGCGTTCAAAATCTCCGGCTCCCTTTCCTTCACCGGCCAATAAACTCCGGCAAGCTTGACGATAAATCCGTTGCGGTCGAGATGGTTGCTCAAGTTGAGCGAGTAGCGGTATCCCAGGTCGAGACCGAAATCCTTGGAAAGGTGAAGGCGCAGCCCGGTGACGTTGTCCACCGGATCGCGCGCGCCAAACGTCGTATTGGGAATCGCGCGCCGGAGATAAATCAGCCCGTCGTATTCCGTGATGATGTTGATCCGCTTTCCCGGAAACATCAGCATGCCGAAGCCGACGCGCATCTGGTCGGCGCGAGTGAGCAATTCGGTCTGTGGAATACCATCGACCAGAACGTTAAAGCTTTCACCCGGCACAAAGCGATAATCCCAGTCCAAGGTGGCCAGAATGCTGCGGTGGAGCACCGTCTTGCTGGCTTCCAGTCCGATTCCGAAGTTGAAATTGCCGCCTTGTACCTCGTTTACCAGCAGGTGGCTGAATCCGGTGACGGTGGGGAAATAAAAATCCTCGCGCATCGAGAGGCTGAGCGGGTTTCCCTTGCGCTCGGAAAAAAGACCCACCTTGATGCCGAGATCGCCTTCTCCCCGGCCGCCTCCGCTCTGCGCGGCAAAAGGATAATCTTCCACGTAGGCTGCGGGAAGTCCCGTGCCGGGGAGGAAGGAGCGATAGATGGTGGGAAACAGCTGCGGATGAGTGGTGTCCTGATTCAAGCTCAGCAGCGTGGGTTGATCCACGTGGATGTGATCGTTCGCATCCAGGTGAAAGAAAACGGAAAGGCGATCGGTGACACCGAAGCTGAACGCGGGGATCGTCTGAAGCACCGTGATGCTTCCGGGCATCCGCGAAATCTTGTTCACGCTGATGCCCGCAGCGATTCCCAGTTGCGGCAGCATTTCGCCCGTCTCTAAAGTGAACAATCCCAGGCCGCCGTAAAGCCCCGGCATTGGATCCCACTTGGGCGCTTCCTCGTAAGCCCTGGCGCGTGACGCGCTCACTGTGCCTCCGGCAGAGGGAGGAGAGGCGGGCGGGGTTGCAGCGCCGTCGGCAGCAGCGTCGGCAGTGGAAGCGGCTGCCGGCGGCTGCGCAGTGGAATCGCCGGATGCGGCGGAAGCCGCAGTTTCGTCTTTGCGATCCGCCTTCTTATCGTCGGCGAAAGAAGTGCAAATCAGAAAGAGAGCCAGAAACAATAGAAAAGCCGCACGTCCGGGAAATCTCATCCGCTCCTCCCAAGTTTGCCTTCCTTTACTCCGCGCTCTTCCCCCTGTGAAAATGGAAACTGCCCCGCGGGCGCCCGCCGGAAGGATGCCTCGGCAATCGAAACAGGAACTGGAAACCCAATCACGCGATCCAAGAGGCCGAATCCAAATAAACCAATGAAACCTGGCGGATTATAATTCACGCGCGGCGCTTCCAGAACAACTTTTTCGGCAAATCCAGATGGGACAGGAGAAAAACGCGCGAGGCCACCTCTCGGCGCCCGGGCCCATCTCATAGTATGATTCGTTTACGCACCCTTTCCTTCCCGGCAAAGGGCGGCAAGCCACCTATAAAAGGAGAAGCATATGCAGAGCAGAATTATGCTTCTGGCTGTCGCCGCATGTCTGGCTGCAGCCGGGATCAGCGGACTCGCACCCGTATTCGCACAAGACCAGCAGAATCCCCCGGCCGACCGAGGGGACGCGGGTTACGTCGTTCCTGCGGGAACGCGTTTCCTGGTCAGTCTGCAAGAAGTTCTTTCCACAAAGGACGACAAAGCCGGAAAACGGTTCAGCGTTCGGACGCTGGAGCCGCTCACGGCGTCCGATGGCTCGGTCCTCCCCGCGGGGGCCGAAGTTCGCGGGCACATAGACAAGGTCCAAGCGGCAGCCAAGGCGGGGCGGGCGCGGATGTGGCTTACCTTTGACAACATCCAGACACCGCGAGGCCGCCGCCCGTTTGTGGCCGAGCTCATTGACGCCCCTGGGGTCCATTCCATCCGAGTTGTTTACGACCACGAGGGCGAAATCGAAACGAGCACCAGCAAGCGCGATCGCGAGGAGGAAGCCGCCTTAGCCGGCGCGCTGGCGGGCGCCGCACCTGGCGTGGCCGCTCGAAATGGCAAGGATGCGGCGATTGGCGCGGCCGTGGGCGCTGCCACGGCGTTTCTCGCTACGTCGGGTCTGGGCCAGGATTTGACGGTCGAAAAGGAAACCAAGCTGGAGCTGGTTCTCACGCGGCCGCTGCGGCTTGGATGAACCTGAAGGCCGGAGGATGGAAGATGATCGCACGCCACTGGCGCGGCTGGACCAAAGTGCGGGACGCGGAGGAGTATGAACGGCTGCTGCGGGAGAAAGTGCTGCCGGGCTTGAGCGCGATCGAGGGCTATCGCGGCGGCTACATCCTTCGGAGCGACGGCGAGGAGGAAGCCGAGTTCGTTGTGGTGAATCTGTTCGACTCGCTCGAGGCAGTGAAGCGGTTTGCCGGAGCCAATTACGCGGTTGCGGTGTTCGAGCCGGAGGCGCGGCGGCTGCTGGCGCGGATCGAGCCCGAGGCGAAGCACTACGAAGTCCGGGCGAGCACCGTCCGCCAAAAAGCCGGCTGACTCCCCTGGGAAAGAATCGTTGTCGTTGCTTGCGCCGAGGGCGCCAGCAGCCGGCGGCGAGGTCTGCTTGGATTTACCCGGGACTGCTGGTAGATTCAGACTCGGGATGGAATCCGACAACCATTTTCCTCAACGAATCCTGATCGTCGAGGACGAGGAAAACGCGCGCAGGGGCTATGAAGCGCTTCTGCGCAAGTGGGAATGCGAAGTGCTGGGTGTCGGCAGCGGCGAAGACGCCCTCGCCAAATTCCCGGAATTCGCGCCGAGCGTGATCCTGGCGGACGTCGAACTGCCGGGGATGAACGGGCTCGACTTGATCCGGCACCTCGGCGAAGAAATCCAGCGGATTCCGGTGATCGTCATTACCGGTCGCGGAAGCGACGAGCGGGTGGTGCAGGCAATCGAGGCGGGAGCCTTCTGGTACATCGAGAAGCCGCTGAAGCCTCCGGTGTTGCGCGCCTTGCTGGAGCGCGCGCTCGGGCGGGTGCGCGACCGCAAAGCCGTGGCGGCGCTCAGGCGCGAGCTGCGCGAGGCAGGCAAACTCGGAGCGCTGGTGGGCGAATCGCGCGGGATGCAAGAGGTCATGCGGCAAGTGGAGATGGCCGCGCCTTCCACGGCTTCCGTCCTGATTACCGGTGAAACGGGCGCGGGCAAGGAAATGGTGGCGCGCTCGATCCACATGCTTTCGCCGCGCGCCGAGCGCCCCTTCGTGGCCATCAATTGCTCCGCGATTCCCGAGTCGCTGATGGAAAGCGAGATTTTCGGCCACGAAAAGGGCGCATTTACGGGCGCGGCGGAGCGCCGTGTGGGCTGCTTCGAGCTGGCCGATGGCGGCACGCTCCTGCTCGACGAAATCGGCGAGATGCCTGCTCCGACGCAGGCCAAATTGCTGCGCGTGCTCGAAGACCAGAAAGTCCGCCGGCTGGGAAGCAAAGTCGAGACGCCTGTGAACGTGCGCGTGATCGCGGCGACGAACAAAAATCCCGAACAGGCCGTCGCTGACGGCCATTTGCGCCAGGACCTTTATTTCCGCCTGAACGTGTTTCACATCCATCTGCCGCCCCTGCGCGATCACAAGGACGACCTTCCCCTCCTCGTCGAACATTTGCTTTCGGAAATTTCCGAAAAGCACGGAAAGAAAGTGACGGGCGTAGGGGCCGACGTGATGGACCTCTTCAAATCCTATCCCTGGCCGGGAAACGTGCGGGAATTACGCAATGTGCTCGAGCGCGCCGCTATTGCGTCGGACCGCGGCACCATCGGCCGGCACCATCTTCCGTCGGAATTCGGAAAGTCGCCTGCGACTACCACCGGGAGTCTCGGCGCGGTGCGGTTCCCCGTGGGGACCACTGTGGATGCCGTCGAACGTGAGCTCATCTTGCAGACGCTCGCAGCCACCAGCCAGAACAAGACGCGCGCGGCCGAACTGCTCGGCATCAGTCTCAAGACACTCCACAACAAGCTGAAGGAATACGAGGCGGGGCGGAAAGATGCGTCTCAGCCTGAAAACTAAATTCACGCTGGCGACCTCCGTCCTCGTGTTGATGGTCGTCGCGGCGGTCTCGAGTCTTTATCTCGCGCGGCTGACGCGCCAGGTCCTGCGCCAGGCCGATGACCGCGCCCGGTTCGTGGCCCAGCAGGTTTTCCTCGCATGCAGAAACGCGCTGTTGGACGCCGCCGAACGCGGCGATTCGCCCGCGTCGGAGAGCCCCAAAGACGTGCGGGAGTATGTCCGGCGCTCGCTCGACAGCAGCAGCTCGCTGAATTCGCTGGTGGAGTCGGCCGTGGGATATTCCCCCACGATCTATGAAATCTCGGTCACCGACCGGGACGGCATCGTGCTCATATCGAGCGACGCCAGCCTGCGCGGCCAGAAGGTTGCCAACCGGCCGGCGGTCAGCTCGCTGGTGCACTCGGGATTTTTTCAGCAGTTGCGGACGCTTTACGGCCCGCCGCAGGTGTATGAGTACTCGTTCCCTTTCAACCTGGGTTCCGGACCGTTCGGCGATATCCGCATCGGCCTTTCTTCGGCGCTGATCCGGGATGAGATTTCGCCCAGCCTCGAATCCGCGGGCTACTACGCGCTGGGATCGGTGCTGCTTTCCACGCTACTCGCGTTTATCGTCAGCCGCTTTTCGCTCGCTCCGATCGACCGAATCTCCGCACAGTTAGACCGCATTTCCCGCGGCGAATTCGATCTCGAGCCGGTGGCGCGCGGCGACGAACTCGGGCAGGTGAGCACGAAAATCGCCGGCGTGGGAAAACAATTGCGCGACGTGCGCGAGATTTACAGCGAAGCCCGCGAGCGGTTCGACCAGGTGATGAGAGGCGTGGCGGACGGCATGCTTCTTTTCAACGCCGAGGGGCGCGCCGTGTTCGTGAGCCCTGCCGTGGAAAAATTCATCGGGGGACGCCCGGATGAACTGACCGGCCGGCGCATCGGCGAAATTTTCCCTCCGGGGCACCCGGCTCGCAGCGCGTTGAAATTAAATGGCGACCAACTCGAGCCGGTCGAAGGAGTGGAAGTGACGGTTGCGGGCGCCAACGGCGAGCAGCGAATCGGCTTCAGCGCGCAAGTGATTCGCGAACACGGCAACCGCGTAGGCTCGCTCGTCACGCTGCGCGACATCGAATCGCTCGAACGCATCGGCAACCAACTGGAGATTTCCGAGCGGCTGGCCGCGTTCGGCCGAGTGACCGCCGGAGTGGCCCATGAAGTGAAGAACCCGCTGAACTCCATGCGGCTGTGGCTCGAAGTCCTGAAGGCCAATATGCCCGTGGCGCAGGAGCCGCAGCAGGCCGTGAAAATGCTGGATAGCGAAATCGACCGGCTCGATCGCGCCGTGAAGACGTTTCTCAACTTCACCAAGCCGGTCGAGTTCAAGCTCGAAGAAACCGATCTGCGCGCGCTGCTCGAAGAAGTGATCGAAGCGGCGCGGCCTGCCATCGCGAAAGCCGGAGTGGAACTGCGCGTGGATTTGCCGCCCGAATTCCCGCACGTCCAGCTCGATCGCCAGCTCATCCACCAGGCGATCCTGAACCTGGCCCTGAACGCTTGCGAGTTTACCAATCGCGGCGGGCGGATCACCATCAGCCTGCGGCGCAGCGGCGAATCCGCCGTCATTGCCGTGGCTGACTCAGGCAAAGGCATTCCTCCGGAAAACCAGAAAAGAATCTTCCAGCTTTTTTTCACCACACGGCCGGGAGGAACCGGCATCGGCCTCGCCAACGCCTTTCGGTTTGTGCAACTGCATAATGGTCGGATAGAATTTGAGTCGGAGGTCGGGCGCGGAACCACCTTCCGGGTGGAACTTCCGCTGGGGCGCCCGGCGGAGGCCCCTGCCGGAAAAGTCCGCGATTTCAGCCAGCCGTTGGCCCAAGAGAAGCGATAAATGCCCAGCCGCGTGTTCGACGCTCGAGTTGTCGCTGCGCTTGCCGTGTGCGGCCTGGCGTCTTTCACGAGCGGCTGCGCCCATCACAAAGTACAAGCAGCGGCTCCAGTTGCGCCCGCTCCAACGCCCGCTCCGGATTCGGCCCGGCCGATGAACATCGCTCCGGATACGACCGCCACGCCGCCGGCGGAGAGCGTGACGCCGCCGCCGGTGGGCCCGACCGATACGTCCGCACCGCCTCCCGTGCTGCCGACGCATTCGAAGCCTCTGCCCAAGCCGTCGAAGCCGGCTTCCGAACCGGCGTCAGAATCGGCCTCCGAGCAGCCTCCTTCCCGGCCTCCGGCCCCGCAGATTTCTCCGCAGCTTTCGGCGGACGACCAGGCTGCCTATCAGCGCCGCACCAGCGACGACATCGCCGCGGCCGAAAAAAATCTTCAATCGGCTGACGGCAAGCAATTGAGCGCAGCGCAGCAGGATCTGGTCGAAAAAATCCGCAGCTTTCTCTCCCAATCGCGCGATGCGACCAAAAGCGGCGACCTCACCCGCGCCCAAAACCTGGCGCAGAAAGCCCGGCTGCTTTCCGTGGAGCTGGTGAACTCGCTCTAGCAGGCGAGCTCTCCCGACGCACTTCCCCTTCGGCTGAGCTTTTCCCCTCGGACTGTGTACCTTTCGAGTCCGTTAAGATGTAACGCGAAACAAACGGGACAACGTCTAATTCAGAGTGGCCCAGGCAGGCGTGAAGTTTCAGCACGTTCTCTGCAGGGGGTGCTGAGCAGGAGCGGTGAATGCGTATAGTGATATCTAAGCTGGACAAAATGATTCTTTTTTGCGCGGCGGCCGGCGCGGCTGTGGCGGTATCGATGGCCCCCTGCCTTGCCGCCGCGCTGGTGGCCATGGGCCAACAGCCTGCCGGCCAGGCAACTGTGGCCAAGCAAGTGGGCGTGATTAAGAGCATCAGTGGAAACAACATTACATTGACGACAGACGCGGGCGCGGAGATCGCCGTGCAGGTGGTGAGCAACGCCAGGATTGTGCGCGTCGCGCCGGGGCAAACCGACCTGAAGAGCGCGCCTTCGATCGAGCTTTCCGACTTGCATGCAGGCGACCGTGTACTGGTGCGCGGCCAGGCATCGAGCGACGGAAAGTCGTTCCTCGCTGCCGGTGTGATTGCCATGAGCCGGTCGGATGTCGAAGCCAAGCAGCAGCGCGATCGCGAGGATTGGCAGAAGCGCGGGATTGGTGGGTTGGTGAGTTCGGTCGCTCCCGGCGCGGGAACGATCACGATCAGCGTTCGGTCGATGGGCGAGATGAAAACAATCGCAATCCACACGGCCAAGGACACCGTGCTCCGCCGCTATGCGCCGGACTCGATCCAATTTGATGAAGCGAAGCCTGCGCCGATCGATCAGATCAAGCCGGGTGACCAGCTTCGCGCGCGCGGCACCCGCAGCGCCGACGGCGGCGAATTCGCGGCGGCGGAGGTCGTCTCCGGCTCCTTCCGCAACATTGCCGGGACGATTCGTTCGATCGATGCAGACGCCGGCTCGATCGAGGTGATGGATCTAATCACGAAGAAGCCTTTCGCAGTAAAGATCACCACCCAGTCGCAGCTTCGCGCGCTGCCTCCGGAAGTAGCACAACGGATCGCGTTCCGATTGAAGGGAGCTGCTTCAGGCGGCACGGCGAATCCGCCGCCTCCCTCCTCTGCGGCGAATAGCGGCGGACAAACCGCGGGCGGCGCGGGTGGCGCAGGAGGCGCGGGCGGCCGGCCGGGCGGCGGCCAGGGCGACTTCCAGCAAATCGTCAACCGCCTGCCGGTCACTCCGCTCGCGAATTTCAAGAAAGACGACGCGGTGATGATCGTGGCAACCGAGGGCACGAGTTCCGGCCAGGTGACTGCAATTACGGTGCTCGGCGGCGTCGAGCCGATTCTGGCAGCGGCGCCGGCAGCGAGCCAGGCCATGACGCTCTCGCCATGGAGCCTGGGCGGCGCGCCGGCTGGCGCGGACGCGCAGTAGATGGAAAATCGGCCGGATCTCCGGTCACAGAATTGAACAGGGGACAGAATGAATTTCGGGCACCGGCATCTTATTTTCTTTTTTTGCACTGCGGCACTTTTCCTGGGAGTCTCGAATCCTCGCAGCCTGCACGCACAGGCGGTTGGCGCTCTCCACGGCCAAGTGTTGGATCCATCCGGAAGCGCCGTGACCGGCGCAACGATCGTTCTGATTACACCCGCCGGGGATACGCTCGGGACAACAACGAACCAGCAGGGCGCGTTCGACCAAAAAGGACTTGCGCCGGGGAAGTACACCGTGCAAGTAATCGCCAAGGGCTTTGCGGTTTACAAAAACGACGATGTACAAATCACCGCGAATGAGGTTCAGCAGCTTAAAGTCTCACTCGAAATCGAGGTGCAGCAGCAGAAGGTGGTCGTTTCGGATGAAGCGCCCACGGTGGATGTGAATCCTGCCAGCAACGCCGGTGCCATCGTGATTTCCGGGAAAGAGCTCGAAGCGCTGCCGGACGATCCCGACGAACTCCAAAGCGACTTGACCGCGCTCGCCGGCCCGTCGGCGGGGCCGAATGGCGGCCAATTCTATATCGACGGATTCACCGCGGGACAGCTTCCGCCAAAATCCGCGATCCGCGAAATCCGCATCAATCAAAATCCCTTCTCAGCGGAGTACGACAAAGTTGGTTACGGCCGGATCGAAATCTTCACCAAGCCGGGCACGGATAAATGGCATGGGCAGGCGTCGATCAATGCGAACGACTCCGCTTTCAACTCGAAGAATCCGTTTTTTCAGGAATCGAGTTCCGCAACGCCGTATCCGAGCTACTATTCGACGCAATACAGCGGAAACATCGGCGGGCCGCTGGGCAAGAAAGCCTCCCTCTTTTTCAATGCGGACATCCGCGACATCAACGACCTCTCGATCGTGAACGCGCAGGTGGTGAACACGACGGCTCCGTTCGCCATTGTTCCGTTCAGCGCTGCCGTAGCCACTCCCCGCAAGCGTTACAACATCGGCCCTCGCATCGATTACCAGCTCACGAAAACGAATACGCTTTCCGTCCGTTACCAGTATTACCGCGACGATGAAAAGAACAATGGAATCGGCGGATTTTCACTCCCCTCGGCTGGCTACAACCTTCTTTCGACCGAACACACGCTCCAGGTGAGCGACACGCAAACGATCGGCGCGAATATCGTGAACGAGACCCGCTTCCAATACCTGCGGCAACTCACCCACCAGGATCCGCTCAGCACCGCCGTCAGCCTGGTGGTGCAGGGCGCGTTCAACGGCGGGGGCAGCAATTCCGGAACGCTGGCGGACACCACGAATCATTATGAATTGCAGAATTACACTTCGATTTCGCATGGAAACCATTTCATCAAATTCGGCGCGCGGCTGCGCGGCGTCACGGACTCGAACACTTCCACCGCCGGCTTCAACGGTCTTTACATATTTCCCTCGATCCAGCTCTACCAAGCGGCCCTGGCTTCCGGGACACAAACCGCCAGCCAGTTCTCGCTCACCGCAGGCGCCACCCCGGCCACTCCGGGCAACCCCTTTGCAAGCGTCGGCCAGGTGGATGCCGGCATCTACGCCGAAGACGACTGGCGCGTGCGTCCCAATATCACGCTGAGTTATGGCTTGCGCTTTGAGACGCAAAATGAAATCAGCGACCATGCCGACTGGGCGCCGCGGCTCGGTTTCGCGTGGGGGCTGGGCGGCAATGGCAAGGCCGCGCCGAAAACGGTTCTGCGCGCGGGCTTCGGGATTTTCTACGATCGATTCAATTCGTCCTATGTCCTCACCCAAGACCGGCTGAACGGAATCGGCCAGGCCCAGTTCGTCTTCACCAATCCCGATTTCTTCCCGACCATCGCCCCTGCGGCAGTCGTGGCGCCCAGCATTTATCAATTGCCGTCGCGCCTGCACGCGCCCTACGTGATTCAAACGGCGGTGAGCCTCGAGCGGCAGGTGACGAAAATATCGAACATTTCAATCTCGTATTTGAACTCGCGCGGATGGGATCAACTCTTCACCAACAACATCAACACTCCGCTGCCCGGAACCTTCGTTTACCCGTATTACACAAACCCCGTAGCGGGGACCCGGCCCATCGCCGGCCTGGAAAATGTCTACCAGTTTCAGTCGGAGGGAATCTATCGGCAGAATCAGTTGTTTGTGCAGGGCACGATTCGCGCCGGCGCAAAGCTGACTCTTTTCAGCTACTACACCCTGACGTATGCGAATAGCGATACTTCTTCTCCCACCAGCTTTCCCTCGAACCCGCGCGACTTGCTGCTGGATTACGGACGCGCGCCTTTCGATATTCGCAACCGCTATTTCCTGGGCGGCACGATCGGCTTGCCGCACAACTTCCGCCTCAGCCCGTTCATGATTGTGAGCTCCGGAACTCCCTATAACGTCACGCTCAGCCAGGATTTGATCGGGAGCGCGCAGTTCAACCAACGGCCGGCGTTTGCCAATGGCGCCGTTGGCCCGACGGTCGTCACCGTGCCGGGAATCGGCTCGTTCAACACCGTGCCCGCGCAAAACGCGGCTCTGATCCCCGCCGACATCCTTACCGGTCCCGATCGATTCACGCTGAACCTCCGTCTCAGCAAGACATTCGGGTTTGGCGGAGAATCCGCGCGGTCGAGCCCGCAGCCGGGCGGTGGCGGCGGAGGCGGAGGCCGGGGAGGCGGCGGGCGCGGACCCGGAGGCCCCTTCGGCGGAGGAGGCGGGGGCCTTTTTGGCGGGGGAGGCACCAACCAGCGCTACAACCTTACGTTCAGCGTGAATGCGCGCAACGTGCTCAATCGCGTCAATGTCGCAACGCCGAATGCGATTCTGAGCCCGCCGACGGCGGAGCTGCCGCAGGCTTCTGCTTCGCCATTTTTTGCGATTCCCAACCAATTGGCCGGCGGACCTTTCTCCACGAACAACGCAAACCGCCAGATCTTTTTGCAGGCCATGTTCAGCTTTTGAGCCGCCGGCGGATGCAACCGGCGCTCGTCAATTCTGATCCACGGCGCGCCGCCTCTTCAGGATCGGCCTCCCACCATCCCTTTTGCTGATAAAATGGCAGCGTGAAAACATTCGACGCAGCCGTAGTCGGCGGCGGTGTGATCGGGAGTTCGATCGCCTTCGAATTGGCAGGCGAGAAGCTCCGCGTCGCGCTGTTCGACCGCCAGCAACCCGGCCAGGAAGCTTCCTGGGCGGCCGCAGGAATGCTTTCACCCGGACCGGATGCCTCGGATGCGGAAGCGCTTGTTCCGCTTTCGCGCGAAAGTTTCAAGCTCTATCCTGAATTTATCTCCTCGATCGAATCTGCCTCCGGCCGCTCCACGAGTTTCGCGCGCCAGGGAACGCTTCATGCGTTTTTCGGGCCGCACGCCGAAGCCGAGTCCGAGAAAATGGCAGCGGCCTATCAGGGAACCGGGGTGCCGATCGAACTGATTTCTGTCGCGGACGCGCGCCGGTTGGAAGCCTCGCTTGGCACCTCGGCGCGTATGGCGGCGTGGCTGCCTGAGGAAGGAATCGTCGATCCCCGCCTGCTGATGGAAGCGCTGACGGCAGCTTTGCAATCGCGCGGCGTAGAGATCCGAGCCGACAGCCCCGTAACCTCAATTGTCCGAGAGGGGAAGCGCTGCGAAGGAGTGGTTGCGGGGGGCAAAAAAGTTCCGGCAGGGTGCGTCATTGTGGCGGCGGGAAGTTTCAGCGCCGGTATCGATTGGCTCTCGCACTACGCCCCCACGCGCCCGGTGCGCGGGCAAATGGTGGCGATGCGCGGCTTGAGCCCGAACATTCGCCATGTGATGCGGTGCGAGAAAGGTTATGTCGTTCCGCGCAAGGACGGCCGAATCATCGCCGGCAGCACCCTCGAGGACGCGGGATTCTCGAAGCATGTCACGCCGGGGGGAATCAGCAAGATTCTCGAGGCTACCCTGGAACTCGTCCCCGGCCTGGCGCACGCGGAGATCATCGAAACGTGGGCTGGATTGCGGCCGGGAACTCCGGACAATCTACCGATCCTGGGACCAACAGATATCGAAGGCCTCTTCCTGGCGACAGGCCACTACCGGAATGGAATATTGTTAGCGCCGATCACGGCGCGGCTGCTGAGGGAGTGGGTTTTGGGAAGACCCGTCCAGCTTGATACCAGGATTTTTTCGGGGCTTCGCTTCGCGGAAGCCCAGTCGAATCACGCCGGGTCGAAGGCCGCTTCGGTAATCCACTGACAAAAACTAGAAAGGCGAGAGCCTGGATCGCTGCGGCTCGCGATTCGGCGGGCCCGCAAGTGTGGATGACTGTCCCGGGCCTGGGAACTGGACTTTATCTGCATCGAGCTCGAGCGGACGATTCAGCACGGCTTCGAGGCTTGTGCCGCGCGGCAATTCCGCTTCCGGGCCGCGCGTGAGCAAGACGGCCACGAGTCCCGCCGCCGCGCCGATGCCTGCGCCGATGCCCGCGCCCGCCGGGGTGCGAGTGGCAAGTCCGCCGATGCCGGCGCCTGCTGCGGTTGTGGTCATTACTGTTCCGACGTCGGCTCCCTTGCTGGAATCGCCCTTGATTTTGCCTTCGCTGTCCACACTCTCGGCGCCGCCGGTACCGGCATTGCTGGGAGCAGCATTCAGGTTCACTTGATAGGCGTTGGGTAGAATCAACGTGTTGAGCCGGACCATCAATTCTCCACGCCCTTTCACGCGTCCGGGCCGCTTCGATTCGGTGATTTCGCCGCTGACGTAGGATCCCGCCGGAATCACCACCTTCCCATCAATCAATACGGGAAAGAGGGTCTCGAGATAAACAGGATCGCCGACCTTCGCGCTGCGCGTGGAGATGCCATTGTGAAGGATCAGCGGCAGGTGCGTCCCGGAGGGGATCAACACTTTTCCGCCGGGCTTTTCTGCGGGTGATGCTGTCGCGGGCGGTGTTGCCGCCGCCACGGCCGGAGCAGCTTGCGCCGGGGGAGCAGGGGGCTGCGCTCCGACAGGCTTGATAGGCTCAATCGGGCCGTCGGCGGGTGGCTGGCTTGACTCCTGCGCAGCAGACGGAATCGCCAGCAGCAACGCCAGCGCAGAAGCTGCGACCCAGGTGTGGCAGAGCGGCGTGCGGATCATTTTCTTCCCCCCACGATCATAAGCAAGGGATGCTGCCGCGAAGCAGCGGGATGTCCAGAGCATAAACCTATCGTCATTTGTACGCTACATTTTCGTTGTTGCCGCCCATTCCGATTCAGGCCATGTACGACTAGGGCACTCCCGCGCCTGCCGCGAGAGCCGCGCGGCTATACTCACAATGAGGCTGCCTTGGGACCCTTCAAAGCCGCTCCCCTTCGCTTCGCTGCTTCCCTGCGCGGGAAGACGATTCTCATTATTTTCATCACCATGCTGGGCCTCGTAGGGGGCCTCTATTCGCTGGCACGCGTCGTGATTCTTCGCGGCTTCGAGAAGGTGGAGGAAGATTTCGCACGCCAGAATCTCGAACGCGCCTCGAGCGCGCTGGCCAACGAGCTCGAGACTCTCGAGCGCACTACCAACGAATACGCCTCGTGGGACCAGACCTACAAGTTCCTCCACAGCAAGTATCCCGGCTACCCAAAGTCTGAATTTCCGACCCCCATGTTCGTCCAACTGAAAGTAAATTTCGTCGTCATCCTCGACAAATCGGGGCGCAAAGTCTTCTCCAAGGGCTTCAGCCTCACCCGGCTGGAAGAAGCTCCCGTTCCTGCGGAACTCGATAACCATCTCCGGCCGGGCTCGCTGCTGGCCACGCACAAAAGTGAGGAAAGCAGAGTGATGGGCATCCTGATGCTGGCATCGGGACCCTTCCTGATTGATTCCCACCCCGTGCTCACCAGCGACGAGCAAGGGCCGCCCGCCGGCACATTGTTGATGGGCCGCGCTCTCGATTCCGACGAGGTCCTGCGCCTCTCCGCCATGACCCACATGCCGCTCGAGCTCGGGCGGCTGGACCGCGCCCCCCTCAACCCGAATTTCATTCCGCCCGCAGGAACAATGCCGAAGCCCGCGCCGATCCTGACCAAAGCAGTCAGCCAGCAATCGCTCGCCGCTTCGCAGGAGTTGAGCGACATCTACGGCAATCCCGTTCTCATTCTCCGCGTGCTTCTGCCGCGAAAGGTGTACTTGCAAGGGCACACCAGCCTTCTGCAGTTTCTCCTCTTGGTTCTCGCCGCCGGCCTCGCGTTTGGCGCCGCCACGCTTTACCTTCTGGAGCGAGTGGTGCTTTCGCGCGTCGCGAGCCTGAGCGAAAGCATCACGGAAATCGGAGCGAGCGGCGACCTTTCCGGGCGCCTGGTCATGAAGGGCGCAGACGAGATCACTTACCTGGGAAACGCGATCAACGGGATGCTCGAAGACTTGGAAAAGGCGCAATTGGAGCGGCACGAGGGCCGCACTCGCCTGGCGATGATGGTCGAGAAAATGCCGGCGGTGCTGTGGACCACCGACACCGAGTTGCGATTTACCTCCTCCATGGGCGCGGGGCTTGAGGCGCTGGGGCTGCAAAAAAACGAAGTGGTCGGAAAATCCATCAGCGACTATTTTCAGACCACGGATCCGGAATTCACCGCCCTGGCGGCGCATCGCAAAGCGCTGGAAGGCGGAGCAGTCACTTTCGAGCTCGAATGGCAGAAGCGCCTTTTCGAATCGCATGTGCAGCCGCTTCGCAGCAGCGAAGGCGATCTGCTCGGCGTAATCGGCGTGGCGCTCGATGTGACCGACCGCAAGCGCCTGCTCGACCAATTGCGCCAGTCGCAAAAAATGCAGGCGGTAGGAGAACTTGCCGGCGGCATCGCGCACGATTTCAACAATCTTCTGATGGTCGTGAAGGGCCACGCGGAAATCCTCATCGACCGCCTGGGCAATTCTTCGCCGCTCCGCCACAGCATCGAACAAATGCAGAAGGCCACCGAGCGCGCCGCCGCGCTCACGCGCCAGTTGCTGGCCTTCAGCCGCAAGCAGGTCCTCCAGCCGCGCGTGCTCGAGCTCAACGAAGTGGTCGCCGGGATGATCCAGATGTTCTCGCGCGTCATCGGCGAAAATATCGAGCTGGCGTTCCTCCCCGGCGCGAAACTCTGGCGGGTGAAAGCCGATCCGAGCCAGATGGAGCAGGTGCTCCTGAATCTCGTGGTGAACGCCCGTGATGCCATGCCTGAGGGCGGCCGTCTGACGATCGAGACGTCCAATGTTGAATTCGACCGCACCTACGCCGGCCAGCACGCCAATATGGACCCGGGCCCGTACGCCATGCTGATTGTGAGCGACACCGGCTGCGGCATGGACGCCGCCACCCAGGCGCGCATCTTCGAACCCTTCTTCACCACCAAGGGCCAGGGAAAGGGCACCGGTCTGGGCCTCGCCACTGTCTATGGCGTGGTGAAACAAAGCGGCGGATTCATCTGGGTGTACAGCGAAGTCGGCCACGGCACGACATTCAAGATTTATCTGCCCCGCGCTGCAGCCGAGGTCGAAAAGCCCTCCCCGGAGAAAGCCGCCGCAGGCCCGCCGCCCGGGAGCGAGACGATTTTGTTCGTCGAAGACGAAGAAAGCGTGCGCGAGCTGGTGCGCGATTTCCTGGTCACCACGGGCTACCAAGTGCTGGAAGCCACGGACGGCGTGAATGCGCTTGAAATAGCCGCGGCCCACCGGGGCGCCATCGATCTCGTTGTGACCGACGTGGTGATGCCGCGGCTGAGCGGTCGCGAGGTGGCCACACGGCTATCCGCCGAGCGTCCGGACTTGAAAGTCCTTTACATATCCGGATACACCGACGACAGCGTCTTCCGCCACGGCGTTCTCGAAGGCGGCGTAGCTTTCCTGCAAAAACCGTTCAACCTCAAAGCCCTCGCCCAAAAAATCCGCGAAGTTTTGGACTCCCGGCCCGTTGCGCCTGTTGCCGGCGGAACCTCTGGGCACGCCTGACCGCAGGGCGCGGACTCTCCGATTGATTCAAACGAGGGTGGCGCGTACTCTTCCGTCGTTAGAACCGAGCGGAGCTTTGGATCTGCGGAGGAGTCTCAAGCGATGGCGAAACTTGCGCTGGTCTATGGATTGCGGCTGTTTCCCGCCGACGAACTCGACGCCGTGAGCGAAGCAAACGTCTCGCTCAAAAATGGACGCTCAGGCCGTGTCACCATGCATTTGATCGAAGGCAGCAAAGAAGAAATCGAGAAGACGCTACGCGAATCCATCGACGCGTTCTTCGAGTTGTATCCGGAAATCTGATTGCAGGGCTGTTGAGTCTGTGTGAGAACTGGGGCTTTCCGTCAGGGCACGACTTCAGTCGTGCCGTAAATGCTTCAAAATGAGTGCGGCTTCAGCCGCTGAGAAACCGAATTTGAAGTTCTCACACAGACTCCGCTGGGCCGCTGGTGAGCAATTAAATCAGGAACACTGTCTGGCCGGTCAATTCGAACCGCTTGCGGCAGCGGATGTTGCGGCAAGCGACCAGATTGTCGACGCGCACCATGTAGGATCGCGCTTGGGCGTAATGCTTTTTTTCCTCTTCGTTCGCGCCCTTCGGAAGCTGGGCTTTCTTTGTGCGCACCATCCACAGGATCGGATAGGTGCCCTCCTGGCGGCAGTGCGGGCAGATCAGCGGAATTTGCTTGGTCTCTTGTTTCTCGTCGTAGAATTTTCGCTCGTCCATCGCTTCAGGCTGCCTGTTCCTTTGCCTTCATCTCATCCAGACTGGTAAACCGGATTCCCTGGTCGCGCCATCGCGGCAGCCAGTACTCGAGCGCCGCAATCGTGTGCCGCCGGTCGCTCTGCGGCACGCGATGATCCCCGTCGTGCAGCAGGACGATATCGCCTCCCCGCGCGCGGCGCAAGCGCTCGATCATCGCTTCTCGGGGCTGCGGATTCCAGTCGCGGCCCGTCATCGACCACATCACCACGCCGGTCCCGCCGCGCCGTGCGAGAACTCGCTGAAGCTGCGGGCCGCGATAGCCGTATGGCGGCCTCATCCATCGCGGGCTTTGCCCCATTGCAGCGCGAATCGCCTCATCACAGCGGTCGAGTTCTCCGGCAATCGCTTGCGGCGAAAGGAAAATCAAATTCGGGTGCGTTTCGGTGTGATTGCCCACCGTATGCCCGCGCCCGGCAATTTCCTTCGCGAGCCCGGGGAACGCTCGAACATATTTTCCCACCAGAAAAAAAGTCGCTTTGGCATTCTGCCGATCGAGCAATTCGAGCAGCCCGGGCGTGATCGCAGGGTTGGGACCATCGTCGAACGTGAGAGCCATCGCCTTCGCATCGGCCGTGCGCCGGATTGTCGACCCGAAGAGCTGCGCTGATGGCGCCACCGATCCCCAGGCAAATATTCCGCTGGCGGCGCACAGGCCCCCCGCAGCGAAATAAATTGGCAGCATATCCATGGCTCCTCCGGATTTTCGCATGCGCCTTCGCGCCGCGCTACCAATTCCGCGCGTCTCCATCCGCGGGCGCCGGCCCGGAGGAATCGCCTGTGCGGAAATGCGCGTTCCATTCTGATAGGATGGCCGCGCCGCACCGGCGCAGCGCGTGATGCTTGCCTCAGCCGCTCGACACGAACAATTCCCCGGCTGGCTTCGCTGGGGCGCGCTGCTCTGGCTCGCCCTGTGGATTCCCGCTTACTGGCGCTCATGGGGCGCGGCCAATTTTCTGCACCTGTGCGATATCGCTGTGGTCCTTTCCTGCATCGGCCTGTGGGGGAATAACGCGCTTTTGCTTTCAAGCCAGGCGGTTGGAACGCTTGTGATCAACGGGTTCTGGGCGGTGGATGCGGCCTCCGCGTATTTCCTGGGGCGCCATTGGATTGGCGGGACCGAATACCTCTTCGATGTCCGTTATCCTCTCTGGGTGCGGCTCCTATCGTTGTTCCATGTCCTTCTCCCACCGCTGCTGCTTTGGGCGGTCTACTGGATTGGCTACGACCGCGCTGCCTTCACCGCGCAAGCCATCGTCGCGTTTCTCGCTTTCTTGGGCGCCAGCTTTGTTTCTCCGGCGAAAAATCTGAATTTCGCCTTCACCGATCCCTTTTTCCATCGCGCGTGGGGGCCGCCTGGAATTCACCTGGCCCTCACGTACTTGACGCTGATGGTTGTTGTCGTGCTGCCAACGCACCTGCTCTTGCGGAAGCTTTTCTCTCCGGACCCTCCGGATTTAAAGCCGCTGTAACATTTCTGTGATTTTGTCATCCGCCGGGAACGACATAGGGTACTCTGCCTAGCTCACTTGGGAGGAATCGATGCGTCGCTGGCTCACACTCATCGCGGCTTGGGCGGTCTTTGTTCCGGCCCTTCTCCACTCCGGCCAGTCGGCGCCCGCGCAATCCTCGTCCGCAAAGCCGATCGAGCACGTCATCATAATCTCCGTCGATGGATTGAAGCCCCAGAGTTACACCGAGCCCGACGCCCACGGTTTGAAGGTTCCCACGCTTCGCGAGATCGCCGGCCACGGCGCGTGGAGCAGCGGCGCGATGCCGGTGATGCCGAGCGTCACCTACCCCTCGCATACTTCGATGGTGACCGGCGTCCGCCCCGGCCTCCACGGCATTTTCACCAACACCGCCTGGGATCCGCTGGAAAAAAATTATGCCGGCTATCGCTGGTATGAAGAGGACATCCGCGTCCCGACTCTCTGGCAGGTGGCGCGCCAGAGAGGCCAGCGCACCGCGCTCGTTCACTGGCCTGTCACGGTCGGCGCGCAAGCCGATTTCATCGTGCCCGAGTACTGGCGCGCGAGCATCCCGGAAGATTTGAAGCTGCTCCGCGCGCTTTCCACGCCGGGAGTGCTCGGCGAAGTCGCCAAAGAATTCCCCGAATTCAATACGGAAGTCCAGCCCCCGATGCAGGCGGACGCCGCGTGGACCGACATCGCTTGCTATGCGCTCGAAACACTCCGGCCGCATCTTCTGCTGCTGCACATCGACATGGTGGATCACTGGCAGCACGAAAAAGGCCCGTTCAGCGCCGAAGGAAATGCGGCCATCGAAGACTCGGATGCGCAAATCGCCCGGGTAATTGCCGCAGCGAAAAAGGCCGGGCTGTGGGACACCACGGCCCTCGTCATCGTTTCCGACCACGGGTTTGTTCCCATTTCGCAAGCATTGCGGCCCGGAGTGCTGTTGCGCGACCGCGGCCTTGTGACGCTCGATGCGCAGAACCATCCGTCGTCGTGGAAAGCAAGCGTGCTGACAAACGCAGGCTCGGCGTACATCTATGTGAAGGACGCCACCGACGACGCCACCCGGCGCGAGCTTCTCGAGATTTTCCAGCCGCTCGCAGGTGCGGATGAAAGCGGCGTCCGCCGCGTGGCCCCGCATCCGGAAATTGTGGCCATGGGTGGCGACCCGGATGCATTCCTTGCGCTGGAAGCTGCCGACGGAACCTCCTTCGTTCCCGGATACGCAGGCGATCTGAAAGCGCCTTCAAAAATCGGCGGCACGCACGGCTATTTTCCCGACCGCCCGGAAATGCGCGCCTCTCTCCTCCTGTACGGCCCCGCCATCGGCGCAGGCCGCATTGATAATGCTCGCTTGATCGACGTGGGCCCGACAGTCGCAAGCTGGCTGGGTTTCGAGCTGCCGAAAGCCGAGGGCGTGCCGCTCACGATTCCTGCGCCCGCTCCTGCTCCGGAGAAATGATGATGAAAGCCACGGAATTCGAGTTTCGCAATCGCTTCTGGCTGATTGGCGCGATCTTCGGGGTCGGGTTCGCCGCTTACGCCATCGACCCGGTAAACGTCGTGGTGTTCGTGCTCGACCACACCATCGGCCACGATTCGCCCCGGGGAGATTCCATCGCCCGGATTTATTTCTCGGCTGGCGCGATTCTCGCAATCTGCGCTGCCCTGATTCGCACCTGGGCAGCCGCGTATCTGCAAACCGATGTCGTGCAGGACCCCAAATTGCGCCATGAGCATCTTGTAGCCGATGGACCTTATCGCCATCTCCGCAATCCGCTTTATTTCGGCAACGACCTTCTGGCTCTGGCCCTCGGCCTTTTGGCGAGCCGCGTCGGTTTCTTCATCATTGCGATTGGAATTCCGCTGTTCTGTGCGCGCTTGATTGCGCTCGAAGAGTCCAACCTCGAGCGGGAGCAGGGCGAAAGTTACCGGGAGTTTTGCCGCCGCGTTCCGCGCCTCTGGCCGTCGTTGCGCGCGCGGGTTCCTGCCAGCGGCACGCGCCCGCGCTGGGGCCAGGCGATTCTCGGCGAGCTCTTCATGTGGGGATTTGCTCTCGGCGTGGTGGCATTTGCCGTTACGCTCGACATCAAATACACGTGGATTCTCTCGGGCCTCGCTCTGGCTACACACATCGTCCGCAGCTATGTTCTGGAAGCCCGCCGCAAACAGTCCCAAACACAGTAGGAGACAAAACAGTCTGGCAATTCTGCTTTGTAGGTCGCGGTTTTAACCGCGACATTGGACCAGCCGAATTTGCGGGGCTTAAGCCCCTGAAGTTCCCGGCGGCGCTGGAATTCGGCATTTATAAGCTGACTTGGCTCTGTTGAGATCCCCCCGAAAATGGCTCAGCCAGATGTTGGCGGGCGCTGTGCCGGATTTGAAAACAAAGCGGAAGCAAGCTTCCGCACTCCAAAGGTCTTGGTGGGCAGCGCTCAGATAAATAGGATTCCAACAGAGCCACCGCGGGCCATAATTGGCAAATTTAGATTGCGAGTGGGTTCGGTCTATTCGGCTTGCCGCATGGCGCGCAAATCGATGCCGAGCTGCTGGCACTTCTTATAGAGGTGGCTTCGCTCGAGCCCCAGCGCTTTCGCGGTATTAGTCATGTGATGGCGATGCCGCTTCAGCTCCGCCAGCAAAGTTTCCCGCTCAAATGCTTCCACTCGTTCCGTGAGCGTTCCGGTCCCGAGTGCGCCCCCGCCGGCGGCTCCGGATGACCGAGCGGCGCCCGCCTGCGGAAGCGCCCGCGCGAGTGTGGCCGGAGTCACCACATCACCCGGAGTGAGCAGCAGCACGCGTTCGACCACATTTCGCAACTCGCGCACGTTTCCCGGCCAGGAGTACCGCTCGAGCTCCTCCATCGCCTCCGGAGCAAAACTCTTCGGCTTCCAATTATTCTGATCCGTCAGTTGCCGCGCAAAATGTTCCGCCAGCACGCGAATGTCTTCGCGCCGTTCCCGCAGCGGCGGCAGCACGATGGGAAACACATAGACGCGATGGTAGAGGTCCTCGCGAAAAGATCCCTGCCGCACTTGCTCTTCGAGATTCCGGTGCGTCGCCACCACCACGCGCACATCCACGGCAAACGGCTTGTCGCCGCCCACCCGCTCGATTTCGCCTTCCTCGAGGACGCGCAGAAGCTTCGCCTGCATGGCCGGCGGCATGTCGCCAATCTCGTCGAGGAAAAGCGTGCCGCCGTGGGCTTGTTCGAATTTTCCTGTGTGCCGCGAGGCCGCTCCCGTAAACGACCCCTTTTCATGGCCGAAGAGTTCCGACTCCATCAGCTCGGAAGGAATCGCGGCGCAATTCAGCGAGACGAAGGGTCCGTTCTTTCGAGCGCTTTTTTCATGGAGCGTCCGCGCAATCAGCTCTTTCCCGGTGCCCGTCTCGCCGCGAATGCACACGCGGGTTTCGCTCGCCGCTACCTGCTCGACCAGCGCCATCACCTCCCGCATCGCCGGGCTGGCCCACACGATGTGATGCCGCCCGAGGCGCCGCTTGAGGTCGCGGTTCTCTTCTTCCAGGTGTTTCAGCCGCAGAGCATTCTCGACCGTCAGCAGCAGCTTTTCGGTCGAGATCGGCTTCTCGAGGAAATCAATCGCGCCCAGCCGCGTGGCCTTCACCGCCATCTCGATAGTGGCCTGCCCCGAAATCATCACCACCGGCGCAGTGACTCCCGCATTCTTGATGTCTTCGAGCAGAGCGATTCCGTCGCGGCCGGGCATCACCACGTCGGAAAAAATCAGGTCGAAGCGCTCGGCTTTGGCGAGCTCGAGAGCGCGCGCGGCATTGTCGCCGACGGTCGCTTCGTGGCCCGCCAGGCGAAACGCGCGAGCGAGCGAGGCAAGCGTATTCGCGTCGTCATCAATGATCAGGATATGCGCTTTAGGGAGCACGCGGAATTACGCCTCAGGCTTTTCCTTCTCGAACGTGATCGGAAAATTTTGCGCCCGGCGCGGCGGCTGGCTTGGCAGGTCAATGTGGAACGATGTGCCGACTCCCGATTCGCTCTCCACCGCGATTCTGCCGCCGTGGTCGCTCACCACCGATTGCACGATGGCAAGCCCCAGCCCGGTGCCGTGCTGCTTCGTCGTGTAATACGGAGTGAAGAGGCGATCGCATTCTTCGGGCGTCAGGCCCGAGCCGGTGTCCGACACTTCCAGATGGATATTTCCGTTTTGGTGCGTGGTGCGCAGCATCAGGACGCCGCCGGCGGGCATGGCATCCATCGCGTTCAGCACTAAATTTTCAATTGCGCGGTGCAAAAGCGTCGCGTCCGCCTGGATCGTGGGAAGCTGGTCATCGAGATGCAGCTCCGGAGTGATGGGCGGGCGCCCCACGGCGCCGAATTGCGCTTCGAACAGCTTCACGATGCCGCGCACCACCTCGTTCAAGTTCACGACGTTGAGTTCCGGCTGCGGGAGTTTCGAAAAATCGCTGAAGCGGGAGACGATGGCTTTCAAGTTTTCGATTTCGGCCAGCAAAATCTCCGTGGACTCGCGGAAGACCTCTTCGAATTGATCGGAATTCTGCTCCTTGGCCCTCTGGAGATTCTCCACCGTCGTTTGCAGCGGAAAGAGCGGATTCTTCAGCTCATGCGCGAGCCGCCGCGCGAGTTCCCGCCATGCAGCCACGCGCTCGGCCTGCACCAGCCGCTCGCGCTGCTCGAGCAATTGCGCGGTCATTTGATTGAACGCGCGCGCGAGCTGGCCCACTTCCCCGCCTCCGCGAACGTCTACATGCGTGCCCCAATTCCCCGCGGAAACTGCGCGAGCGCCCTCCACCAGCCTGCGCACCGGGCGAGTGACGCGCGCCGCGCCCCACCAGCTCAGCATCGCGCCGATCAGCAAACCCACTCCCGCAACGGCGAGCGCAAGCACCGCGATGCGCTTCTCTAGGATGGCCGCTTCCCGCTGTGAATTTCCCACCAGCAGCACTCCCAGCAGCTCCTTCTGCCGCCCGGTGAGCGGCATGGCGTAAAAAATTTCCGCGCTTGCGGGGTCGCTCGTCCAATTGATTCTCGAAGTCTGCTCTACAGGCTGCTGGCGCACCTTTTCGATGACGGGCGCGAGCCTCTGCGGATCGAAGTCCGTGTCGGAAGCGGAGAGCAGATTCGTGTCCTGAAAGCCTCTATCGAGATTCAAATAGAGGAGCGCGCGCATCCCCGCCGGCAGCACCAGCGAAGCCAGAAATTCTTTTCCCAATCGCTGTCCGCCGACAACGTAAACGGTCTTTTCCGCCACCGGGATGCTTTTGGCCACGGCCATCAGCGCGAGCACCGGACCGCTTTGCGTTTCCACTTTCATCAAAAACGGCCCGCGCGCCGCCCAGTCTTCCGGCTGCATCACCCATTCGAGTTTGTAACCGAACCGCGCCGGCCATTCCGCGGAAGAAATAATCGATCCGTCGTTTCCCACGAAATCGAGAATATCGAGCTGGTGCGAGCGCGAGACGCCGCGCGCGTCGTTCACGTACACCGAAGGATCGGCTTTCGGGCGCATTAGATCGACGGCCATGTGCGTGGTCGCTTCCTCCTCCGCGATGGCCTGCACGCGGTGGACCACATCCTGGCCGCGCCGCTCGAACTCGCGTTGAAACTGCGCCACGAGCGCGTCGCTGTGCTGCCGGTTCAGCTCGTCGAACGCCTGCCGCGTCACGATCGTCACGCCCGCCGCGATCAATCCCACCGACAGCAGCAGCGCCAGCGTGAAAATCCAGAACAGTTTGCCGCGGAATGTCACCGCTGTTCCTCGTTCATGAACTCGGTCTCGATACGCCTCCAGGGGGTCGGAGCTTCAGTTTACCCTGACGCAGGAAGGGCTCCGACATAAAGGCCGATTGAAAAACCGGCCTTCAGGCCCTGAGGCCCGGGGTTGGAATCAAACTGCATCCATCAATGATTCGCCGGCGGTTCTCCTGCTCCATCCAGCCAAACATCCGCCAGCGGCCAAGTCTCCCCCGGCCCCGGCGCTTTCCAATTCCGCAAACGCGTGCTCAACCCAAACACTTGGGGCAGCCACACCAACGGCACCACTCGCTTGCTATCAATCGCCGCCCGCTCCCGATCATAAATCTCCTGAGCCGCAGCAGGATCCGGCAGCGGCGCCGCCTCAATTTTCGCGAGCGGGCCGAGTACCCCCAGAAAATTCACGAGCGCGGCGCGCGGAAGCGGCGATGTCATCCGCAGCCGAATCAACTGCGCGTCAAAAACGGCGGCCGCCGCCGGCGATGCCGCTCCCGGCATCGCTTGCGCCGTCAATGCAATCCCCGCCTCGCGTGCATTCACCACGATCCGTTCCGCCACCGATTGCTGGAGCGAGTCGCCGGAATCATATCCCAACACCAATTTCGGCGGCCCCGCGATTTGCGCCCAGATTTCCTTCGCATGCGCCGGATCCGCTGCGGTTGAAAAAAGGAACGCGGTCCCGCTCGACCATTGCGGCAACAACCCGCCCGCCGCTTCACCATTCTTCTGCAAGATGAAATTCACGATCGAAGCGCGGTCGATCGACGCTGCGAGCGCTTCGCGCACCCGCGCATCTTCCGTCGCCGCCCGCCCCGCCGGGAACACCAGCGCCAGCAATTCATCCGGTTGCGACGCGCTGATGCGCACCCCTTGCTCGGCAGCCCTGCGGGCTTGCTCGACCGGAATCTCCGCGAGGTCCGTCTTGCCCAGTTCCAGGTCGAGCAGCATCTCTCTCGCGGGGCGTCCCATTTGAATCTGAATCGAATCTACAAACGGCCGCCCGCCCAGCGCGTTTTCATTGGCCACCAGCGTCGCATGCTTCCCCGGCTCCCACTCCGCCATTTTGAAGGGCGGGCCGGGAACCGACGCGCGCTCCGGCGCTCGCGGGTCGTGAACCAGCGCGTCGAGCTGCTTTTTCCACACTCCCTCGTCGGGGTTCGCAGCGGCCACGCTCGAATCGAGCGAGCTCACTCCGGCGCCGATCTCCACCCGCAACACACCGCCGTACATCGGCCGCCGCGCCGTCCCCGCCGGCGCCGCCGCAAAAAGAATCGCCAGCCCCAAACTAGTGGCTGCAAGCCGCCTGGACAAGATAGGCCTCGTAGTTCCCGGTTCTCAGATTCCGCACCACCGCTCTTGCGGCGCTTTCCCTGCCCTCGCGATAGACGCTCAACACCGGCCCATCGAAGCGGATAGGATTGCCCGAGGGAGCCGCGTCATCTTGCGCGTGCGCAAAGAGGAATCCTTGCAGCGTGTCAGGTTCCGTCCAATCGCCGGTTCCGCTGGCCAGCACGATTGAAGAGGTACCGCATTTATCCCAGAGGATCGCTCCGGCGGCGCCTTCGTGCCCGCGAATTTTCAGGTCGGGATCGGAGGGAATTGTCTTTTGCTTCCAGGGAGCGCACTCGATTTTTTCCGGTTGCTCAAAGTCACCCGTGCATCGCGCTTCGGGCAGGTCAGCGGCGCTGCCCTCGGTCTCGAAGAATCCCTCTCCTTCACGCGGAAAAGGCGATTTATGCGGAACGGGAATTGCGCGCCACAATTTCCATCCCGCTTCTGCCCCTCGATAGATCGAGAGCTGTTCGCTGCCGAGTACCGCCAGAGTGGAAAACGCGGCTCCGGAGTTCGAGATCAATTTGAAGTCGAGAATCCTTTCCGGTTGTTCCCAGATGAGCTTCTTGCTCAGTGTGAGCGAGCCATCCGGAGTTTTGTCCGTGCCGGGCGATGGGCGCGGGACCGCCTGCAAAAACGTTTGATCCGCGCCTACCTTGTGCACCTCCGCGACCCACACATAGCCTTCCAGATTTTCCGAGAGCGTGACGCGGACTCTCGAGTCCGTCGATGCAGCGGACGCGGGGCGAACGCGCCGCTCCCTCAGGTCATTCTCAAATTCATGCAGGATCGCGGCCGAATCGGCGGCGCTGAGCGAAGAAATATTGTTCACTTCAAGAAAAACCCGCGATGAGGTTCCCAGCTCGGCGAAGATCCTTTCCGCGAGCGCTTGCACGGCTTCATTCCATTTTGCCGGGAGCGATCCCTGCTCTTGCTGCTGCGCCTGCGCGAAAGACACCCCGCCCGCGCCAGCCGCCAGCAACGAAAGCAAAATCGTGCGGAGCAACGGAAGGAAACGGCGGAGCGGCCACATCGACTTGCGCGAAAGTCCCAATTCGTTCGCGATTCGCCATCATAGCACACCCGCTCCGGCTGGAATTTGACGTCGGCTCATTCAGTAAATGCCTTGCGTCAGGTCACGGCTTTAGAGCCTGTGTGAAAATTAAGGTATTTCGTCAGGGCACGACTTTAGTCGTGCCGGAACTGCTTCAAAATGAGTGTGGCTTCAGCCGCTGAGGGCGGGTTTTCAATGTTTTCACCCGGGCTCTATTTCCCTGAAGTTCCCTATTCCGCCGGCAGGGCGGCTCCGGTGTGCGCCTTCCGGCTTGAAAACTCGCTGCGGCGGTAGCGAATTTTCATTGCCTCGGCGCAAACCGGAGTCCCCCGCAAGGGTTTTTGCCGGCGTGCTTCCTCGGCCGGCTGGCGTGCGTCGCTCCTGCCCAGAGTGGCCTGCGATCAGATTCGCACTCACAGCCGGCCGGGGATCTTCAGTGGCACAGGCACTCCTGCCTGTGCGCCTTTCTGCCCATCCATGTGGGCCGCGTGAAGTTCCTCATCGTCTGTTCGCGCCTCTACTTCGATCCATTTTTCAGCGGCGTATCCCCCACCGCCGACACCGACTTCAGCACGTCGTTGGTGAAGAAAAATTTCCCGTCGGTCGGCACCATCATGATTTGAACTTTGTCCGACAGCCGCTGCGCCACGGTGTACTGCACCAGCAGCGGATTCGACTTCAGCGCCGCGGCTTCGAGCTGCAGCTCCTCCGCCTCGGCCTGCGAAGTGACGCGAATGTTGTGCGCCTCGGCGTCCGCCAGCAGCGTGCGGCGTTCGAGCTCGGCTTTTCCGTCGATGACCTTGGCCTGCGCCGCGGCCTCCGCGTTCTTCACCGTCAAATCGTTCTGCGTTTCTCCGAGCAGCCGATTGCGCTCCTGATCCGCCTTGCTCGCGATCACTTTTGCCTGAGCCTCTGCTTCCGCTTCCTTAATGTGCGCTTGCGCATAGGCCTCCGCGTCCTGAATCGTCGTCGCCTTCTTCGCTTCGGCTTCGAGCTTCGATTGTTCGATTTGCTTCTGCTTGAGCGGCAGCGTGTACTGCATCGAATCCGATTCCGCCTTGGCCATCAGCACCCGCGTTTGCGCGTCGGCTTCGGCGCGCTTGATCTGCCGGACCTTGGCCGCTTCCGCCTGCGACTCGGCGATCTTCACTTTCTTCTGCTCGATCGAAGCGTCCACGATCGTGCGGTCGTCTTCCTGCTCCTTCAGCAGCAGCCCCTCCAGCCCGCGCGCGTACTCTTCGGGAAGCTGCACTTTGCGAAGCAGCACTTCCTTCACGATGATTCCGTCGCTGCCCAGCCGCGTGGTGATTGCCTGGGCGGCTTTCTCGCGGAATTCCTCGCGCTTGAGCGAAAAGACGTCGCGCACCACGTAGTTCGGCGCCAGCTCGCGGAACACGCTGCTCACCACCGGCGTCACGATCTGCTCGTCCACCGGTTGAGGCAAGTTCGCCTGGATGTAATTGAGCCGCTGCGGATCGAGCCGGTAACGCACCGTGACCGCGAGCCCAACGCCGAGACCTTCGCGCGCCTGCACGTCGAGCACTTCCAGCTTTTCGCGCGGACTTTCTGCTGCGGCGGTCTGAAACACTTTGTCGCGGATGTCGTAAAGCACCACGCGCTCGGTCAGAGGAAAAACCAAGTGCGTGCCGGAATACAAAGTCCCCGGACGGACGCCTGAAATCTGGCTCACGCGCACCGCCGCTTGTCCATCCGGCACTACCACAATGCTTTTGCCCACGAATGCCGAGATCGCCGCAGCGGCCACCAGCTTTCCCGCCACCGTCCAGCGCACCTGGCGCCGCGGACGCGCCGCGCCGGCTGCATATCGCGGGGGAGGCGGCAGCGCCGCCGGCTGCTCCGCAGATGCGGCTTCGGCGCCCTCCTTCGGACGCTCTCCTCGCCGCAGCAGCCGGCCCAACTCAAGCGCCAGGTAAATGTCGTAGATGACCACGCCCGCCGCGCACACAAGAAACCCGATGCTCACTACCATCAGCAACAGACGAAGGAACAGCATGGCCGAGCCCTCAACTTTCCCGTCCCGGCTCCACGGCCCGGGACGAACCCTTGCGCCTTATGCCGCGCGCTGAGCTGGTTCTTCTTGCACGTCCTGCTCGAGCGCAGCGTGTTCGCGACCGGTTCCGCTCGATGCTGCCGCTGGCCGCCCCGGCATCAGCCGCATCAACCAGCTCAAGCAGCACCACTCCAGCCACATCGCGAGCCCCATCGAGGCGATGATTGCGCCCGCCACTGCTATGAATCCGAGAAAGTTTTCCATGGTCTTCTCCCTACCTACCGCCTCTCTCGGCACACAATTGCAGCCGCGTGGCCAGGAGGCAATCTACTGAAACGAAACGGCTTAAGTTGCATGGGAAGGCGCCAATCTGTGGGCTGCATTACACGCCGTGGAATTTCGCACGCGCATCGGAGGTTCTGCTAGAATCCGCCGGGGGTTCAACCTTGGCTTCGGGCTCTCAAGTCGCGCCGAAAACACGCCCTCCCCTGGCGCCGGGTATGCGCATCGGGAGAGTCTTCGGCATTCCTATCTATTTGCACTCGAGCTGGTTCATCATCTTCGCGCTGATCACGCTATCGCTCGCCACCCAGTTCACTCACCAGCATCCCTCGTGGTCGAAGGAGCAGCACTGGGCGCTTGGAATTATCACCAGCGCGCTCTTCTTCGCTTCGGTCGTCTTTCACGAGCTCAGCCACAGTGTTGTGGCCTTGCGCTACAAGCTGCCGGTCTCGTCCATCACGCTTTTTGTGTTCGGCGGAATTTCATCGATCGAACGCGAACCGGATAACGCCCGGCAGGAATTCACCGTGGCGATCGTGGGCCCGATTTCCAGCATATTTCTGGCAGGCTGCTTCTACCTTGTCTCCCGGTCGTTCCATGGAGACGAAATGGTGAAAGCCGCCTGCGACTGGCTCTGGCAGATCAATCTGATGCTGGGGGTTTTCAACCTCGTGCCGGGTTTTCCGCTCGATGGCGGGCGCGTGCTGCGCGCGGCGGCCTGGGGCATCACCGGGAATTTCGCGCGAGCGACAATGATTGCGGCGAATTCCGGCAAGGCTATCGCCTATCTGATGATCCTGCTCGGGATTTGGCAGGCGTTCAACGGGAACCCGTTCCAGGGGCTTTGGATCGCGTTCATCGGCTGGTTCCTGCTGAGCGCCGCGAGAGAGAGTTTTGCGCGGGTGGCCGTCCGCAATACGCTCACCGGCGTTGTTGCCGCCGATGTTATGACCCACGACATCCCCACAGTCGCTCGCGATATCTCGCTCGATGATTACGTCCACGAAGTGCTGCGCACCGGCGTGCTGGCGCACATTGTCACCGGCGCGGGCGCTCCGGTGGGATTCATCACTCTCAACACCGTCCGCAGCATCCCGCGTGAGGAATGGCATAACACGTCCGTCCAGGCCCTCATGCTCCCGGCAGACCGCATGCATTCGGCGAAGCCGGATGAGCCGGTCATGAGCGTGCTCGAACGCATGCAGGGCGAGGATCTCACCCAGATGCCCATCATTTCCGGCGGCCACATCACCGGCATGATCTCGCGCGACGCGATCTTGCGCGTCTTGCAAACTCGCCTCCAGGTCGGCCACCTGGCCCACCAATAGAATCGCCGTAGGCCAACGCTCCGGTTTTTCCTGTAGGGGCATCCGCCGGAATTCTGGCGGACCGTGCCGCACCGCCAATCTCATCCGCGCCGCCTATCTCCTACACCCGGCCCACGAGACTTTTGGAGTGCGGAAGCTTGCTTCCGCTTTGTTTTCAAATCCAAGTTGAAGCAGGCCAACGCCTGGATCGCAGCGACCCTCATCCGGATCTCCCGCTGAGCGGTCTTGATAAGGCGAGAACGGCGAATTCATGTATCCTTGTTCCCGCTTCTGATTCACCGGAGCTCCCATGGCCCTGCAAGAATCGCCGGACACTTCGCGCCGGAAATTCACTCAGCTCCTCACAATGACGGGCTTCGCCGCGCTCGCCGCAGGCGTAATCGTCTTTCTCCGCACCCGCCCCAAAACATACCCCGTTCGCGCCATCGCTCAAGCCGGCGATATCCCGGTCGGCGGCTTCAAAATCTTCAACTACCCGACCGACGTCGAGCCCTGCATCCTTCTTCGCCCCGCCGAAGAGACCTACGTCGCCTTTAGCCGGACTTGCACGCATGCATCTTGCCCCGTCCATTTCCGCCCGGAAGAAAACCGTCTCGATTGCCCCTGCCACCAGGGCGGCTTCTCCGCCGTGGACGGCTCCGTCCTGTTCGGCCCGCCGCCGAAGCCCCTCCCGCGCGTAATTCTCGAACGCCGTGGCCGGGCTTTGGAGGCAACCGGCATGTTGACCTCCTAAGTGGCATAGCCACTCTTGGCTGTGCGGGTTTCTGACCTAAATCTCGCTGGCATGTCCGGAGAGCAGATTCCTCAATCTCCCTCGCGCCGCCTCTAGGGGTTCCGCTCGCTTTGCGAGAAAATGCCATCGCCCCCATGTGGCAGCATCGCGATATCCGCGCAATTTTCGTGGCCGCATTCCTCCGCTCCGTCGGAGTCGGCCTCGCGGGCGTCATTCTCGGCATCTATCTTGCCCGACGAGGCCTCACCGGCGCGCAGATCGGCATCATTCTCGGCGCGGTACTCGCCGGCGCCTCGCTGAGCACCTTGGTTGCCGGCTTGCGCGCCAATGAACTCGGCCGCCGCCGCGCTCTGGTCGGGATCGCACTGCTCGCCGCTCTTGGCGGTTGCGGCCTCGCACTCACTTCGCAATTTGCGGCTTTGCTGGCGGTCGCATTTGTCGGCACGTTGAACGGCGCGGGCACCGACCGCGGCGCCGCCGTCGCCCTCGAGCAGGCGATTCTCCCTCAGTGCGTCACCGACAAGCGGCGCACCGTCACTCTCTCCTGGTACAACCTGATCCTCGACGCCGGAAACGCGCTGGGCGCTCTGGGCGGCGCACTGCCGCTGGTTGCTTCGCGGCTCGCCGGCTTCGATCTCTTCCGCGGCTACCAATTCACTTTCGCGGCCTTCGCGCTCTGCAATTTCGCAAGCGCCGCTCTGTATCTCTTCCTCTCGCCGCAAGTGGAGACCCCCGCTCCTTCCGTGGCGGCGCCGCGCGCATCCTTGCCGGTTTCGCCGGAGTCGCGGAGGGTGATCGCGCGCTTTGTCTCGCTCGCCAGCATGGATGCGCTGGGCGGCGGCTTCATCACCGATGCGATCGTGGCTTACTGGTTTTTTCTTCGCTTCGGCGTATCCGAAGCCGCGCTCGGCCCGCTCTTTTTCGCCGGACATCTGCTCAACTCGTTGTCATACCTCCTGGCAGCGAAGCTCGCGCGCCGCATCGGCCTGCTCAACACCATGGTTTTCACGCACATTCCCTCGAGCCTGCTGCTTTGGGCGCTTCCCTTCGCGCCGGGATTTCGTTGGGCCGTGGGGATGGTTCTCCTGCGGGAATCGCTTGTGGAAATGGACGTGCCCACTCGGCAGTCCTATCTCGCAGCCCTCATCCAGCCGCAAGAGCGCGTCTTCGCGGCGGGCGCCACCAACGTGGTCCGCAACGCCGGCTGGGGAACAGGGTCCTTCCTCGCGGGATATGCGATGCAATTTCTTGCGTTGGGCGCGCCGCTCTTCATCGGCGGCGGCCTGAAAATCGCCTACGACATGCTTCTCTACCGCAGCTTCCGCCACCTCAAGCCCCCCGAGGAGCGTGTCCCGAGCGCCGCCGCGCCGTCGGCAAAATAGAATGATGCGAACTCTGCGATTCACTCTGCTCGCTCTTGCCTTCGTGACCCTCGCGCTCGCGGCGTGGCCGCTCGGGCGCCGCATTGCCGCTGGCCCGCTCCTGAAAAAAATCGCCTCAATCGAATTGCCGGGTCCGCCGGGCAAGCGCTTCGATCACCTCGCCATCGACGCGGACGACCATTATCTGCTCGTCGCGCACCTCGGCGCCGGGCGTCTTTACATCATCGATCTGCTCACCAATAAACTGGTGCACACGGTCGAAGACGTTCCCGGCATCGAAGGCGTCGAGTACGTGCCCGAACTGAAAAAGGTGTACACCTCCGACTGGCATGAGAACAAAATCGGCGTAATCGATTTGCGCACTTTTCAGGTGATCAAGAGAATTCCCACCGAATCAAAGCCCGGCGGCAGCGCTTACGCCGCGCCCTTTCACAAGCTTTATGTTTCCGACGAGCGCGCCCGCGCCGAAGCGGTCATCGACGTCGATCGCGACGTGGCCGTGCGAACGCTTCGCTTCGAAAGCGAAACCGGCATGCCGCAGTTCGATCCCGTCGCGCAAAAAATCTACCTCAATCTCCCGGACCAAAACATTTTCGCCGTTATCGATCCTTCGACGGACGAAGTCGTCGCGCGCTATCTGGTCGGCGACTGCCGCGGCAATCACGGCATGGCTCTCGACCCCGAGCATCGCCGCGCCTTCCTCGCCTGCGAAGGAAACAATCGCATGACCGTCTTCGACCTCGACCGCCACGAGTCCATCGCCTCCCTTCCGCTCGCCAGCGGCGCCGACGTCGTCAAATTCGATCCCGGTCTGAATCGGATCTACGCCGCGTGCTACAGCGGCGCCATCTCCGTCTTCGAGCAAAAAGATCCCGCGCACTATCGCAAGCTCGGCGATGTCCCGGTCGCGCACGCGGTTCACAGCCTCGCCGTCGACCCTCAAACCCACCGCGTCTACGCCCCCGAGCAAGAAGAAAATGGCATCCCGGTCGCGCGCCTCATTGTCTACGCGCCTTGAGCCTCCGATACGGCCGGGGACATGTCTGACATTTTAGACCGGGCACATCCCTGACACTTTTGGTTCCGGCTGTTCGAGGGGATGGGGTGCAGGGGAAGGGGATTCTTCCCCTTCACCTGCCCCACGCCCGGAGAAAT
>Ga0187781_10000220_pt1 | contig 40676 bp, 28 predicted proteins | sample 0715_SJ02_MP02_2_FD_132447 | JGI IMG/M metagenome (GOLD analysis project Ga0187781, IMG submission 132447) | Tropical peat soil microbial communities from peatlands in Department of Meta, Colombia - 0715_SJ02_MP02_20_MG | ecosystem: Environmental > Terrestrial > Soil > Wetlands > Peat | place... | reverse complement strand
CCTGGACCAGAGCAGGCGTGCGGCCAAAGTCAGGCTCGACGCGGCGCCGGCCACGGTGCTGCCGGGCGCGCGCGGGCTGCTCACCGACGCGGCCCGGGCCGTGCTCGCGGCGGAGGCGACTGGAGTCGCCGCCGAGGCCACCGAGCAGGCGGCCGAGTACGCGAAGATCCGCCAGCAGTTTGGCCGACCGATCGCGACCTTCCAGGCGGTCAAGCATCATTGCGCGAACATGCTGGTGGCGGCCGAGTTGGCGACGGCCGCCGTGTGGGATGCCGGCCGGGCCGGACTCGGCGGAGGTGACCAGTTCAGTTACACCGCGGCCATCGCGGCGGTGCTGGCCGGGCCGGCCGCGGTCGGTAACGCCAACCTCAACATCCAGGTGCACGGCGGTATCGGGTTCACCTGGGAGCACGACGCGCACCTGTACCTGCGCCGAGCCACGGCCATCGCCGCGGTGCTGGACACCGAGCGGGCGGCGGTCGAGATTACCGACCTGGTCCGCCGCGGCGTGCGCCGGGCAGCCGCGATCGACCTGCCCCCCGACGCCGAGCCGATCCGCGACGCGATCGGGCCCGACGTCGGCCGGCTGCGCCACCTAGTCGGCGACGCCAGGAAGCAGGCGCTGATCGACACCGGCTACGCGATGCCGCACTGGCCGAAGCCGTGGGGGCGGGACGCGGCCGCCCTCGAGCAGCTGGTGATCGAGCAGGAGTTCGCCTCGGCCGGGATCAAGCGTCCCAGCCTCGGCATCACCAGCTGGATCATCTTGACCCTGATCCACTACGCCACCCCGGAGCAGGTCGCGCGCTGGGTCCGCCCGGCGCTGAGCCAGGACGTGATCTGGTGCCAGCTGTTCAGCGAGCCGGGAGCCGGGTCCGATGCGGCCGGCATCAGGACCAGGGCGACCAGAGTGGAGGGGGACGGGGAGGTCGGTGGGGGCTGGCTGATCAACGGCCAGAAGGTGTGGACCAGCGGCGCGCATCGAGCCGCATTCGGCCTGGCCACGGTGCGGACCAACCCGGACGCGCCCAAGCACGAGGGCATCACCACCGTGGTGATCGATATGCACGCGCCCGGCGTCACCGTCCGGCCGCTGAAGATGCCGAACGGGAACTCCGAGTTCAACGAGATCTTCTTTGACGACGTGTTCGTGCCCGACGCCGACGTGGTCGGACCGGTCGACGCCGGCTGGACCGTGGCCCGCGCGACGCTCGGCAATGAGAGCGTCAGCATCGGCGGCGGTGACGGCGGCATGTCCATGCCGATCAAGGCGTTCATCGCCCCGCTCGACGCGCACCCGGAGCGGCTGGCCGGCGGGGCCGGGCGCGTCGGCAGGCACATCGCCCGCACGCAAGCTATGGGCGTGCTGAACCAGCGCGCCGCATACCGAGCGGTGGCGGACGGCGGCCCCGGGCCTGAAGGCAACATCACCAAGCTGCTGCTGTCCGAGATCGGTCATGAGACGGCTGCGATCATGGCGGAACTCGCCGGGCCTGATGCGGTGTTCCTGGACGGTGACGGCGCGATGGGGGCCACCCTGATGCTGATGAACCGGGCCATGTCGATCGCGGGCGGCACGTCGGAGATCAAGCGGAACCAGATAGCCGAACGGATACTCGGCCTGCCCCGCGACCCGCTCGTCAAGTAGCGATCTGATGAGATGCCGACCTGGCCCGCTGACCCCGATCGACCCCCGATCACCCGCTACAGGTGATCCAGCCAGGCCATCGAGATAATCATGATGAGGGATGGTTTCACAGCAGGGAGGATCTGCCATGTCCGACTCATCTGCACGCACTGAACCGGTACCCGCCGATTCGGAGTCGCCTCCCGCTGATGTTTCCGGCCTCAGCAGCAAGGGGAGCGGGGACAAGGTGGCCCGAACAGTGGCGCTGATCGTTGGTGTGCTTATCGGCACGGGTATCGGACTGGGGATCGGCATCGGCGTCGGCAGCGCCGCACAAAAGCGGTTCTACCGCTTGTCACACTAGAGCTCCCTGTCCCCTGAGATAGGAGCAAGCAGCCGGTGGCATTCCCGGTCCCCCCGCCATGAGTTATGCACCTCGTTTGAGTGCTGCTACCGCATCTGGGTAGTCGGCAAGCTGATATGGTTTGCTTCCTGGCTCGGGCGGGCCGGAATAAGATTTGATCGCTGGAGGGTTCGGGACGATAGGCACGCTCAGGATCAACTGGTAACCCGCGTGTTCCCATGGGGCGAGCACTGGCTGATCTGCGTTGTCCGACAACCACTGCTGGTCAGGCAGGTAAACACCCGCATACTGCAAGCGGCCACCCATCAGGTCCCCCATGGCGTTGACAGCACCAGGGGCGTTACCCTGCGACGATGCGCCCTGGTTGACCAGCAACGGACCGCTAGCCGTCGAGACCGGGCTGACGTGCATTTGCTCCCAGTAGAGCCCGATAGCGTCATGAGCCTTCATCCACGCCATCATGTTCGTGATGAACAGTGGGTCGTCTTGACCGCCAAAGGTATGAAAGTCGAGTCCCCACTCGGGGATGATGATCGGTTTACCCGTGGCTTGTGAAAATGCGGCCATCCAATTCAAGCCGCCAGGCTCGGCGGTAAGGATTTGCTGCCACTTTTCCTCATGATCGAGCGCGCCAGATGCCGTGTGCGGGTAAGTGTGGCCGACGCCGCCGTACCAGTCGAAGATATCGGTTCCGATGTAGTCAACGTAAGCATTACCGGGCCAGCTTTCGGCCACCGACGTATTGGTCATGTATACAGTCCACAGGAACTTGAAGCGCTGACCGGGCACTGAGCGCATAGTCCTGACTATCTGCCGCCACGCGAGGATGTAAGCATCTGGCTCGGACGACGGCGCGCGGTGCTCGCTCCATTCGTACCACGTGCCGTTCATCTCGCGGCCAAGCTCGATAATGGTGTTGCTGAACCCGTCGTTGACCAGCAATTTGCCAAGGTCATAGAACTTCGAGTTGTAGTCGCCCGCCGCAACCGCTACGAGGGTCGAGCTTGTTGCCTCGAAGTAGCCTTTCACGGTGTCGCCGTTGCCTTCGTTCAGAAGGGTTTTCATCTCGGCGGCTACCGCAGCGGCCACAGGCTTGACGACGGTCGTGGGAGAATCCTTGAATGACGTCGTAATACCTACTGCCCCAGCCACGACCACCAGCCCGAACAGGATTAGGAAGATCTTCCGTAGGATCTTCTTTCCTGGGGACATGTGGTTCCTAACTGGCAACCGTTAAGCTTTCGAATCCTTGGTATGGTTACCTACGGTCGATTATAGGTAAACCCTCGGAAGTCTTGTGATCTGGGGCTGTGCCGCGTCGCGTCGCAGCGAGCTCACCAGGTTCGCGTGCGCTGGCACGAGGTTCTCCTTCCCGGGAGATCGCGTGCCGGGACGGCCCGTCTGGCACGATCGGGACCGTGAACGTCACCCCTGAAACAGCGCATCGGCCTGGCCAGCCCCGCTCGGAAGGCGATGCTGCCTTTCTGCAGCGTTTCGACGCCCGGATGCGGCTGCCGATCATCGTGTCGGCCATCCTGCCGCTCATTGTCGTTCCCGAGTCTGGCGACTGGCTCGGTGTCGTGGTCGGCATCGTCACCTGGCTGGTGTTCCTGATCGACTTCGTGGTCCAGGCCCGTCACCGGGAACGCTACCGGCGCACTCGACTGGGTCGCTTTGACCTGTTCGTGGTGATCGCCACCGCGCCGTGGTTCCTGCTGCCGGGCGCCCACCTGGGTGGATTCGTGGTCCTGCTCCGACTGGCCCGCCTGGCTCGCCTGATGCTGGTGAGCAAAGGGGCGCATCGCCTGTTCGACCGGCTGGGCCGGGTCGCCGCGGTGGCTGGCGGGGTGGTCGTGGTGGGCTCCCTGGTCGCCTACTACGCCGAGCACCCCACCAACCCCGAATTCGCCACCGTAGGCGACGCTCTGTGGTGGGGCATCGTCACCCTCACCACCGTCGGCTATGGGGACATCGTCCCCAAGACTCTGACCGGGCGCTGGGCGGCGGTCATGATCATGGTCACCGGGATCGCGGTCCTGGGGCTGCTCGCCGGCTCCCTGGCGAGCTTCTTCCGGCTGAACGAGAATCATGCCGACGCCGGGTCACCAGACGGAACGCCAGCAAGCGCCGCAGCCACGGCCAGCGATACCGCGATCCAGGCCCTGACGGCCGAGGTGGCTGCCCTACGCCGTCAGGTCGAAGCCCTGACCCAGCGGCTGACCGGAACTCCCGCCCACCGGATGTTGGAGGAACCACCACCCGGCGAGGACGCCGTAGCGACCTAGGCGAGTCGGCTCGGGCGCCTCGACATGGCACTGGCAGATCAGCGGCCGGGCCGCTAGCGGGCAGCGCGCACCGTCACTCGGCAAGCCGATGGGGCCAGAGCCGCCGGTGGGCTGCCACGACTGCCGCACAGTCCGGCTCGCCGGCGGGAAGCAGGCTCACAATCATGTCCGCCCCTTCGGCAAGCCGACACCGCCCGGACGTGACCAGCGGGCATGTCCGGCCGACCCGGTGAAGCGGCCCGGTGCACTGGCGGATGTCATGGCCAGCAGAACGCAGCGCTGCGACCTGCCGATCGTCGAACCAGCTGCGCCGTTCCACCAGAACCCGCCGACCAGCGGACTCCGCGGGCCATCCGGGCATCCCGCCGACGGTAGAAATCTCCAGGTAAGCCACGGAGAAATCCTCGACCGGGGCGGCCAGTACCCACCCGTAACACTGAAGAAGGCGCAACATCGGGGTGTTTTCGAGGAGGACGACGGCCCGCAGGCGGTCCAGCCCTTCCTCACGAGCTCGCTGCACGAGCGCATCCAGGAGCAGGTGCCCCAGCCCAGCGCCCTGGTAGTCGTGCCGCACGGTCAGTGCCAGCTCAGCCGTCCCGGGAGCGATAGGCAAATAGCGGGCTTCGGCAACCAGGCTGCCAGGGTCGGCCGGAGAGCAGGCCACCAGGCAGGCAGTCCCGCTACGGAAGCTGGCGAACTGTGCCACCAGCTCTGGCGCTGGCCGCGCGGTGTAGAAACGGCGATAAAAGGACTCGGAAGAGAGTTCCAGGTAGAGCCCGGTTATCGCCGGAACGTCATCCGGGCCGGCCCGGCGCAGCCAGACCATACGCCCATCGGCCAGCCGGCACTTCTGCCCCGCCGCCATGAGCGCACGGTACAGGCACCTGCCAGCGCCGCCCAGGGACCAAAGACCCCTAATCGAGGTCACGCCGGTCCGAACCCGCTCCGTTCTTACCTGCGTGAACCCGCACGCGTTCTCATCGCGCACCATGTGCGCAGTGATCTGAAGCTCGCGCGGATTTGGCCTGAAAGAGTTGCGGCTGTTCCCAGGCGGCGCGGGGCCGCGTCTCTCGCCCGTTTCGGGTGATGCGGCGTGACAGCATAAGACGCGAGTATGGGGGTCAGTACCGGTATCGCTGTGTCTCAGCCGGTCCCGGTACCGTGTCGGCCGCTCAGGCTTTCCTATCCCGCTGTATCACCGGGCTTGCCGCCTGCTCCGTGAGGAAGAGCAGGTATCCGGGCGCGCCGCTCTACTGGAGGGCGGGTGAACAGGCCCTCGGGAACGGCACAGACATGGGGGAAGCATGAACACGGCTGTCTGCGGGGACCGGTTCCATGAGATGTCCAACGGGCGTGCGATGGCGGCACGGGAGCCATCCGAGTACGGCAGAGGCTCGGCTAGCCAGATGGCAGGCCGTCATGGTGCGTCGCTGGAGAAGCCGGAGTTCTTCGGCGCGGAGATGTACATGTTTCATGTCACGGGGTTCCGTCCAGGACACCGAGTCCTCACCGAGCCGCTGAGGCCCGGCCGTGGCGCCAGGCTCGACGTATGGACGACCGATCCGGCCGACCGCCGACCCATTCGGGTCCCCGGTAGCGAAGGTGTGCTGTTCAGCACCGAGGCCTTCACGCTCAAGAACAGCGGGAACCGCACGTTGCGCGCACCGAAGCCGTCCTGGAGGATGATTCTCGATGCCGCAGTATGGGGCAACCGGCTGGCCGGAATGACCCGGATCAATCTCAAGGCGATGTACAACGATCCATCGCAGATGCGCGAAGCGCTGGCCTGGCGCCTGTTCGGTCTGGCCGATATTCCCGCGCCACGGCATACGTACGCGAAGCTGGCGTTCGGCACGAAATACAGGGGCCTCTTTTCGGTCATCGAGCACGTCGACAAGAAGTTCTTGAGAGATCATTTCGGCGAGAACTACAGGGGAAACCTCTACAAGACCGGCTATCGCGACATTGGGGGTGCGTATCTGGAACACCGGACCGCGCCCGACGGGGATGACTCGGGACGGCAGTATTTCATCCCCGGCTCTGCCGAGCGTACCTACCGGCTCCAGACCAACAAAAACAACCCCGAGGCCAGCACCTACGACGACCTAGCCTGCTTCATCAGGACGATCAACGGCATCGGACTAGGCGGCGGCGAGGGGCGCTTCGACACGGACGCCTTCCGCGAGTCGGTGGACGGCATCATGAACGTCGATGCTTTCCTCAGGTGGGCGGCCGTTAATATGCTTCTCGGCAGCTGGGATAACTATTACGCGTCCGCGTCCAATTATTATCTTTACAACTCGGGACACCAGGGAGCGGCGAAGCACTTTGCCGGTTCTCCATATTTCCACTTCATACCGTGGGACTATGACAACTGCTTGGGGATCGATTATTCCGGTACCCGGTGGCAGTACGCCGATATCCTGGACTGGCCCGGGAAAGTGAACCGTAACAAGCCGAAGATCCCGCTCGTCCGGAACCTGCTCCGCAACCACGACTACCGCCAGTACTACCTGGATTATTTGGAGCACATGCTCGACACCGAGTTCAATCCGAAGGCCTTTGCCGCGCAGATCGCGCCGCGCTCTGAGGACGGCCTGTGGTACCGGGTACGGCAGGCGGCCTACCTAGAATCGGACACGCCCGATGGGCGCCCCTTCACCGGTAGGCGGTACACCAATGACGAGGTCTACCAGAGCGGCTGCCGACAGCGCGAACTGCGGCACGGAAAAAAGACGGTGGAAGGCATCGTCCACTACGTCCGCATGCGTCATGACAGCGCCCGCGTTCAGCTAAGGCGGCTGAGGCGGATTATGCCGCGCGCTGTCGATCGCTTTCCGGCCGCCGCGGAGCAGTTGCCGCGTGCATCCTAGTCCGGGCCTTCCCCGGGGTCCCAGTCCGGGCCTTCCCCGGGGATGCGAGGGTGAAAAGATCATCTGCGCACTATGGAGTTGACGCTCATGGATGGACCAGACCTCGGCGAGGCGCCTGACTGCGTTCACGCCTTGTTCCAGCAGCGCGTCGACGGGGATGAGGCACTACTCAGGCTCGCCGGGCTCCGCTTCGCCCAGATGGGCACGGCCGCGGAGGCCTACGCCGACACGCCAGATCAGCTCGAGCATGTCCTGCGGTTCGTGCCTCCCCATCCGCGCCTGCCCGTGGTCCACCTGAATCGGGGCGTCAACGTGCTGCACGGACGGGACCGCGCGTTGGTACTGGAATTCGCCGACCGCTTCGCGGGCCGCATCGCGGGTCTCGTCGTCCATGACAAGCGTGAGATGGGGGCGCAGACGGACCGTTTGCTCGCCGGGATGCGTGAGCTGAATACCCACCTCTGCCAGCAGCCAGATGGTCCCCTGGTTTTCCTCGAGTACGCCGCCGGACTGGATCGCGGATGGTTCATCGAGGTGGCGGAACGGCTCCGGGACGCCGAACGAGTCAGCTGCTGCATCGACGTCGGGCACATTGGCCTGAGACAAGTGACCGCCAGGTTCGCAGACAGCCATCGCGGCCTGGAGCTGAAGAAGCTCGGCCCGGCGGATCACCGGCTGCCCGACCTGGTGGCAGACGTCCAGGACGCGGTGGCAACTGCCCTGCCACACGTGCTCGACGTCACGCGTTCGCTTGGCCGCCTCGGCAAGCACGTGCACTTCCACCTGCACGATGGGCATCCCCTTGTCCCAGGGCTCAGGGATCACTTTAGTTTCCTGACCCGGCTGCCCATCCCCTTCAGCTACCAGGGCCGCCAGTCACTGAACATGATGTACGGGCCAGGCGGCCTGGCTTCCATCCTGTCAACGGCCATCGACGCATGCTCTCCGCAGAGGGTCTCCTTCACGGTCGAGGTCCACCAGGTGGAAGGCCGACTGCCCCTCTCCGATGCCGCATGGCTGTTCGCCCATTGGCAAGACACCACCAACGCCGAACGGATGAACTACTGGCTCTCGGTCCTGTCCGAGAACACGATGCTCATGGCTCAAAGCATTCCGCGTGTGCGGCGGGGATAGCGGCCTGCATCATCTTCGCCAACCCCTACGAAGCCCCGGCGGCCGGTGTGGGATTGCCAGGCATGGCGGCACGGCCTCACGGCCGCATCCCGTTTCCTGCCCGCACGCCGTCAGGCGCAGCCATGTATCAAGAGCGGACAAAGGGTCTCTGTGTCAGGTAAAGGCGCGGTGAATACCAGATGACGGGGAGACACCGCGCCACGGGGGGTTTCGGCCGGTGCGCTGCTTGACGCTGGTGGGGTTGCGGCCGACCGCGAGGGAAGGCTCCGATGAACGGGAAATATGTCGGGTATGTCGCGGGCGAGGACCCGCTGCACGGTTTCCTCAGCACGATCATGCGCGATCGCCTGGAGGTGCGCGAACCGCAGCTCGCGTTCCGGGTGTTCCGGCTGTCCGGAAGCAACGAGGTCTACGCGTACGAGGAAAAGTTCAGCGGCGCCAAGGTCATTTGCAAGTTCTACGGCACGAGGTTCGCGGCGAATCTGGACAAGGCTGCCTGGTTGGCGCGCCAGGAGTACGAGGGGCTCCAGACGCTGCGCCGGTACAACCTGGTCGGGTCGCCGCACCACGTAATCCGCCCGCTGGGACTCAGCCGCGACATCAACGGCGTGCTGGCCGTTGAATATTATTCCGGCGAGGAATTCAGCCATGCGATCGCGCGCGCGACGCAGCACGGAGACGACTCGCACCTGTACTGGCGGCTGAAGGCCCTGGCCTACTTCCTCGCCACCCAGCACAACCGGACGGCCAACGGGGCGACGGTGGATTTCGATCCTGAGTGCCGGTACTTCGACACGATCGTCGGCAGGCTCAGGAAGGCCCAGCGCATCAGGCGGCGGGACGTCGACGAGCTCTGCGGGCTGCGCGACCGCTGGCGGGCGCGGCCGCAGATGTGGCAGGACCGGCAGGTCTGGCTGCACGGTGACGCGACCCCGGCGAACTTCCTGTTCGGCCACGACCTGGACGTCGCGGCGATTGACCTGGAGCGTATGAAGCGCGGGGACCGGATGTTCGACGTCGGGCGGGTAGCTGGTGAGCTCCAGCACGCGTTCATGCGTGACTCCGGCGACTGGCGCCGCGCGGAGCCGTTCATCGGGCACTTCCTGTGGGAGTACAGCTGTCATTTCCCCGACCGCAAGCAGGCGTTCGAGTCGATTACCGCCCGCGCGCCGTACTACATGGCGCTGAACCTCCTGCGGATCGCGCGCAACGGCTACATCGGCCAGGACTACGGCAGAAGGCTCGTGCGACAGGCGAAGAGGATACTGCAAGCCGCCTGAACGGCCCCGGAGCCGGGCCGCCAGGTCGCCGGGGCCCGGCCTAAACTCGTTGGGACGCCCTGCTGAGCGAGGAGAGCTGACCTAAAGCATGGATATCCGAGCGGTCGCCTTCGACGCGAACGGCACCCTGATCAGGATCCTGACCGACGACGGCGACGAGCAGATCTTCCGGGCCGCGGCGCACTTCCTCACCTACCAGGGCATCGACATACACCGGCACGAGCTCCGTGATCTCTATTTCCAGATCATGAAAGAGCAGCTGCGGACCAGCCCGGAGCGGTACCCCGAATTCGACGCCGTCGGCATCTGGCGCAGCATCATCAAAGATCACAAGACCGATTTCACCCGCGCCCTGCCGGCCGACAAGCTCCGGCAGATGCCGCTGTTCCTGGCCGAGATGTCCCGCGGCATCTCGCGCCGGCGGCTCGGCCTTTACCCGTACGTCCGCGAGGTGCTTGATATCTTGTACGACCGCTGCCCGCTCGCGATCATCACCGACGCGCAGAGCACATATGCCCGCAGCGAGCTGCACAAGGTCGGCCTGCTGGGCTACTTCGACCCGATCATCGTTTCCGGCGACCACGGGTACCGCAAACCCGACCGGCGGCTCTTCCAGCTCGCGCTCGACGGCATGGCTACAGCGGCCGAGAACGCCCTGTACGTCGGCAACGACATGTACCGCGACATCTACGGAGCGCAGGAAGCCGGCCTGACGACCGTGATGTTCGATTCCGATCAAGGAGAGAAGAGCTACCAGGGTTGCGCACCCGACTACACGATCACGGACTTCCGCGATCTCCTGCAGATCCTCGGCCTGCCCTGGCCCTGAACGCGACCAGGTGCCAGCGGACACGCGAGCCGACCAGCCATAAGCCGTTCGTCCTCGGGCACGGTGGTGCTGGTGTTCTGGCACGACGGCCACCCCGACCTGCACTGGTTCTGATCCTGGCCGCACTCACCGCAGCTGGCTATCCTCAGCGCAGCGACTTGAATGCCGCCCGGATCTCGGTCGCGAACAGTTCAGGCTCCTCCCAGGCGGCAAAGTGGCCGCCCTTGTCGACCTCGTTGAAGTAGGTGACGTTGGGGTAGGACTTCTCGACCCAGCTGCGCGGGGTCCGCCAGATCTCGCCGGGGAAGGTGGTGAAGCCGACCGGGAGCTTGACCTCCGGGCGGGGCTTCCCGGCTGCCGCGTGGGCGGCCTGGGTGTTCTCCCAGTACGACCGGGCCGCCGAGGCCCCCGTGCCGGTCAGCCAGTACATCGTGATGTTGTCCAGGATGTGATCCCGGGTCAGGCCGCCGGAGGGCTGCCCATCGAGGAAGGCGCGGGAGATCTTGTAGTAGGAGTCGGTGTCGTGGTCGAGCATCCAGGCCGCCAGGGCGACCGGTGAGTCCAGCAGGGCGTAGCCGACCGTCTGCGGCCGGGTGTTCTGCTCGATGAGGTAGCCGTTTCCGCTGGTCCGGAACGTGGCGATCGCGTCGAGCGCCGCGCGCTCGGCCTCGGTGGGGTCCGCCGACGGGTAGCCGCCGGCCAGCCCGGCCAGCAGCAGGTTCATGTGGATGCCGAGCAGCCCCTCGGGCGCCTGGCGGCCCATCGCGTCGGTGACCGCGGCGCCCACGTCGCCGCCCTGGGCTACGTAGCGGTCATAGCCGAGGCGGTGCATCAGCTCCGCCCAGGCTCCGGCGACGCGGCCGACGTTCCAGCCGGCCTCGGCCGGCTCGGCGGAGAACCCGTAGCCGGGCACAGACGGCAGCACCAGGTCGAACGCGTCCTCCGCTTGCCCGCCGTGCGCGGTCGGGTCGGTGAGCGGGCCGATGACCCCGAGCAGCTCGATCACCGAGCCGGGCCAGCCGTGCGTGATGATCAGCGGCAACGCGCTCTGATGCCGTGACCTGACGTGGATGAAGTGGACATCCTCCCCGTCGATCCCGGTCTTGAACTGCGGCAGCGCGTTCAGGCTGGCCTCGCACGCACGCCAGTCGTAATCGGCCGCCCAGTAGCGGGCGAGCTCCTGGATCGTCGCCAGCTGCACCCCCTGCGACCGATCGGTGACCAGCTCCCTGCTCGGCCAGCGCGTGGCCGCGATGCGCCGCCGCAGGTCGGCGATCGCTTCGCCAGGCATGTCGACCTGGAAGGGACGAATTCCGGCTTCGTTGGACATAAGTTCCACCTCCTGATTGACAAAGACGGCCGGAGCCAGTCGGTTCCGGCCCGGCGTTCCACGCCAACCACCCGTCGCCGCGCGCCGGCGGAATAGTCGGTACTGCCTCACGATCGCAGACCGGGCAGACGCGCCGCACCCGTGACATCCCTGGTCCACGCCCTGGTCTGCACGGGCTGCGGACCTTCGGCCTGCACGGATAGGGACCTTTGACCCCGGCAAGCCCGGTGCCGGGCCAGTTGACTGGTGGCATGAGGGACCGCGCTGTGGTCGGCGACCGCGTTGCGCTCAATGTCGGCTTCCATGCCGCCCGGTCCCGGCTGAGGATCCTGGCTAAGGGCGGGACGTTGCCGCAAGCCTCCGAGGTGGCCTACGGCGAGGGCATCACCGCCCTGGTGGAGCTCGCTGGCCCGGCGGCTGGCCTGACCCGGCTGGCCGACGTCTGCCACGTGGATCTAACGGAAACAGATGACTGCGCCCATATCGCGCTCCAATGGGAGGCCATCGCCGCTGACGGCACACTGTTCACAGCCCTGCTTGCCGACCTGATGCTGGTTCCGACCGGGGACCAGACCACGGCTCTCTCCCTGACGGGGACATACTGGCCGCCGCCCGGGCGGGCCGGCGCCGGTTTGGGCCAGGCGATCGTGCGATGCTGCGCCACGGCGGTAATCGCCAGCTTCGTAGACTCGGTGGCCTGCGAGCTCGTCCATCCTGCGGGCGCGGCAGGGCCTGCAGGTCATAGCCCGGTCCCTGACCACGGGGGTCAGCCATAACGTCTTAGTGCCCAGGTTCACTCGCCGCGAGCGGCAACCCCGAGGTCAACGCCTCGCGGAGTCCTTCAGGGCCCAGACGCGGCCCAAGTCAACATGCCGGGCGCCACGCTATGGCCTCGACGTGTAGCGTCATGACCGTCCATGGCCGGGCACGAAGTCCTGTGCCGGGTGGCCGCAGATCTAGGGGGATGCACGAATGGGCGAGCGCGAACCTCTTCGCATCACGAATGTCAATGTCTTCGATAGCATCGCGGGCCGGGTCGACGGCCCGTTTGACGTGACCGTTGGCGATGGGACGATCACCTCCATCCGCCCAGCCGGGCCGGGCGATCCCGGCAGCCGGATCGACGGCACCGGCAAGACCCTGATCCCGGGCCTCATCGATGCCCACTGGCATACCGTGTTCACCACGATCCCGGCCGTCGTCGCCAGTATGGGCGAGATCGGCTACGTGTTCGCCCAGGCCGTGGTCAGCGCCCGTGACACGCTCATGCGCGGGTTCACGACGGTACGCGACCTCGGCGGTCCCTCCTTCGGTATCAAGCAGGCGATCGACCAGGGCTCCATCCCCGGGCCCCGGATCTACCCGTCCGGCGCGTTCATCTCCCAGACCGGCGGCCACGGCGACTTCCGCATGCCCAACGAGGTCCCCCGGGGGATCGCCGGATATCTCAGCTACAGCGAAATCGTCGGCGCCGCCGTGATCGCCGACGGCGAGGACGAGGTGCTGCGCGGCGCCCGGGAGATGCTGCGCCGCGGCGCATCACAGCTCAAGCTCATGGCCGGGGGCGGTGTCGCCTCCGACTATGACCCGCTCGACGTCGCCCAGTACACCAAGCGCGAGATCCGGGCCGCGGTCGAGGCCGCCGAGAACTGGGACACCTACGTGACCGTGCATGCCTACACTCCGCACGCGGTACGCTCCGCGATCGCCGCCGGGGTGCGCTGCATCGAGCACGGCCAGCTGCTCGACGAGGAGACCGTCGCACTGATGGCCGAAAACGACATCTGGTGGTGCCTGCAGCCGTTCCTCGACGACGAGGACGCCCCGCCGCTGGCCGGGCCGAACCGGGCGAAGTTCCTCCAGATGGCGGTAGGCACGGACAACGCCTACCAGCTCGCGATCAAACACCAGGTGCACGTGGCCTTCGGCACCGACACGCTCTTCGACGCCAAGCTCGCGACACGCCAAGGTGCCCTGCTCGCTAAACTGACCCGCTGGTACAGCCCTGCGGACGTGCTCCAGCAGGCAACCGCCCGCAACGCCGAGCTGCTCGCGCTATCCGGGCCGCGAAACCCCTACCCCGGACGGCTCGGCGTCGTGGAGGAGGGAGCCATCGCCGACCTGATCCTCGTCGATGGCGACCCGGTCGCGGACATCTCCCTGATCGCCCGGCCCCAGGAGAGCTTCCTCGCCATCATCAAGGGCGGACAGCTCGTCAAGGGCACGGACATCAAAGCCTGAACTCACGGGCCCGTTTAAACTTCCGGCGTTCCCATCGGTAGTTGCGCGTGCCGCCGACCACGAGCAATACCACGGCGCCCGCCACCGGCCCGAGAATAAACAAGGCAGCCAGCACCTGATCGAAAACGTTGTCGACCATAGCCTGGCTAGGATCGGCTGGGTCGAGATAAACAATTACGGCCTTCGACGACCCATAGCCCGGGACGTCAAGCGAATATGACTGACCGTGCCACCAATAGGTGACGATTCCGCCCTGCTCGGTGCCGACTACCTGCTGGCCAGTCCATTGCACGCGATCCGGTGACTGCAACTCCAGCAGCACGCCCAACAGGGCAAAGACCAAGAGCACGACAGCACCGCCGACGAACCAGCCAGCTCCGTCAAACCACTTCCGCGCCCGGGCGAGCACACAACCCAGTATCAGCCGGGTGGTGAACCGCAACAACCCTCCAGCTGGAAGTCCAGACCCGATGACGACACCGCCGGGGCGGCTCCAATCGGCAGCCTTCAGACCCCCTCGACCGCTTCGAGGCGCCCGGATCGGACCGCCTTGACGAACTCCTGGTAGTCCTGCTCGTTCTGGTCGGCATAGCGTTCGGAGAAGTTGGAGATCGACTGGTCGAACGCGTCGTCGCGGCCGAGATACTCGGCCATCGCGACCGGGTCCCCGGACCGGGCGTGCGCCCGCGCCAGCGTCCACCCGCACATCTGGGCGTAGTACGTGAGCGTGACCGGCGCCATCAGTTCAACCAGGGCCGATCCCTTCATGTCGCGCAGCTGGCGCCAGTAGAAGTGCCGGTTCACGTCCATGCCCTTGGTCCAGCCCAGGAAGATGTCGCTGGCGGCCTGCATCATCCGCTGTCCCTCCACGACCCGCTCGCCGTGCTGCCGGTACCGGCTCCTGGGCAGGGGTCCCTCGAGCACCGAGGCTGTCGCCTCCTTGATCTGCAGGAACAGCGGATCATGCGCGTCGCGTCCCTGCAGCAGGACAATAAACGCCCTGGTCCCCACGCTGCCGACCCCGACCACCTTGCGCGCCGCATCGACGATTGTGAACTTCTCCAGCAGCTTGCGCCGGTCGTCTTGCAGGGTGGCCCGGTAGGCACGGAACTGCTCATGGAGCACCGGCATGACCTGGTCCGGGGACAGGCCGAACGTGGCGGCCAGGTCGCGGGCCGGCACGATGACCGGCGGCTGGCTGACGATCCGGTACTGGCCGTCGACCAGCTCGCCGAGCTTGGACAGGGCCTGCACGCTGTCGCGGGTGTGCGCCTTCCCGATGTTCTTCTCCGCCCGTCGGGCGGCTTCCTTGAGTGCTTTGTCCGTTTCTTCGTCTCGTTGCGCCTTCTTCTTCGCCTTCGCCTTTTTGTCTTTCTTCTCCTCCGTCGCGGTTTCGGTCCTGGCGCCCTCGATGATCTGCTGGAGCCGGTCCTCATCGAAGTGCGCATACCAGAGGTCCATCGTGGGCATCTGGGCGAAGTCGGCCATCGCCTCCCGGTACGCGGTCACCGACGCGCGCGCCGCGGCGCGGGCGTCCGCCTTGGTGAACCCGTTGTTCCGGCCGGCGATCAGGAAGCTGGCCGCCATCCGCTTCACGTCGTACTCGAACGGGCCCGGCAGGGTCTCGTCGAAGTCGTTCAGGTCGAACATCAGGCGCCGTTCCGGTGAGGCAAACACGCCGAAGTTGGACAGGTGGGCATCCCCGCACAACTGGGCGCCGAGGCCGGCCTCGGGCGTGCCCTTGAGGTCCGCCGCCATGATCTTGGCCGCGCCCCGGTAGAAGGTGAACGGCGAGACCATCATCCGGCCGTGCCGGACCGGTACCAGGTCCGGCTCGCGGGTCCGGTCCTGCTGCTCGAGCAGCCCGACCGGGTCGGGGCGGCCCCCGGCCGGGCGCCACCCGGCGTGGCTGGACGGGGGCGTACGGTCCCGGGCCTTCCTGCCCTTGGCCAAGTGCTCATCGAGGCTCAGGTGCCTTACTCGTCCTGTGGCGGCTCTTGTAGCTTCCTGTGCGGCCATCTGGGTCTCCTCTCGTTCGGATCGCCCTTGCGCGCTCTTTGGCCAGCGTCCTGCCGGATTCCTGCTATTCGATCTGCTCTGTGGTTGGGCGGACCGCGAAGAAATTCCTGAGCGCCGCTCCGATCTCGGCGCGTACCGGCGCCCCGGAGATGACCACGCCGACCATGGTCACCGATGTGTGGGTGTGTCCGCGGGCCCGGGCGAGGCGGACCGGTACCCCCACGTCCTCCAGGGCGCGCGCGTAGGCAACGCCCTCGTCGCGCAGCGGGTCGAAGTCCGCGGCAACGATGCAGGTTGGGGGCAGACCGTCCAGATTGCCGTGCAGTGGGGCGGCGCGGGGGTCGGCGCGGTCGGCCGGATCGGCATAGTGATCCCAGAACCACCGCATCAGCGCCGTGGTGAGGATGTATCCGTCGCCGTTCTTCTGGTAGGACAGCCGGGTCATGTCCGAGTCCACGACAGGGCATATCAGCACCTGCCCTGAGATGTGCGGGCCTCCGTCGTCGCGGGCCAGTTGGCACGCGACGGTGGCGATGTTGGCCCCCGCGCTCCAGCCGGCGACGGCGAGCTGACCGGGGATGCCGCCTAGTTCGATGGCGTTGGCGTCCACCCACTGCACGGCCGCGAAGGCGTCGAGCGCGGCGGCGGGAAAGCGAGCCTCGGGGGCGTGGCGGTAATTCACCGACACGACCACCGCGCCCGAGCGCTGGCATAGGTCCCGGCATAGCGGGTCGTCGGAATCCAGGTTGCCGAGCACCCAGCCGCCGCCGTGAAAGTACACCACCAGGGGGCGTGGGCCCTCGGGCGGCACGGCCGGGCGGTACAGCCGGTATGGCAGGTCCCCGGCCGGGACGGGGATCACTCCGTCGGTGACCTCGCCCACCTCGGGACCCGGCGGGCGGATGGCCGCGGTGGCCGCCATCAGGGCCCGGGCATCGGCGGCCGACAGGGTGTCCATGGGCGGCATGCCCATCGCGGCCACCAGGTCCAGGACCATGGCAACATCGGGCTGCATGCGGCGGATTACCCCGTCCCGGCACCGGGCCCCCTCGGGGCCGGTCCTCCGGAATCCGAGGTAGCCCTGCGAGACCACCTCGTCACACGCCTGCCGGTACGCGTTCACCCCGCCGATGTAGGGCAGCAGCACACGCGGCTTGCCGGGAACGTTGGCGCCCATGTACCAGGAGTTGGCGGTCGGATGCAGGGTAATGGCGGCACAGTCCTGTACGTGCTGGTCCCATCCGGATTCGGCCAGCGAGGTCGGCTCGATCGTCTCGAACCTCTCTTCGCGCATGTCCTCGAGGCAGCCGGCCACCCAATCGACGTGCTGCTCGATCGATACGGTCATGTTCGACAGGACGGAAGGGCTGCCGGGCCCGGTGAGCATGAAGACGTTCGGGAACCCGGCGGTCATGAGCCCCAGGTACGTAGACGGCCCAGTCGCCCACTTCTCCTTGAGGGACAGACCATCTCGGCCGGCGACGTCCGCAGCCACCAGGGCGCCGGTCATGGCGTCAAAGCCGGTGGCGTACACGATGGCGTCGAACCCGAACGACTCGTCCGGCGTCTCGATGCCTTCTTCGGTGATGCTGATGATCGGCTGCTTACGCAGGTCGACGAGCAGGACGTGCGGCAGATTGTAGGTCTCGAAGTAGCCGGTATCGAGGCAGGGCCGCTTGGTACCGAAGTAGTGGTCCTTCGGGCAGAGAGCCTCGGCGGTCCCGGGATCTTTCACAATTGAGCGGATCTTCTCGCGGATCATCTCGGCCACGATGTCGTTGGAAGCCGGGTTCACGCCCTGGTCAGCGAAGACGTTGAGGATGCCGAACAACTCGCCCTGCGCCCAGGCCGCCTCGAAGCGTTCCCGGCGGACCGCCTCGCTGGCGGTGACGCCGAGGACGTCGGTCGGCTCAATGGGAATCCCTCCCCGGGACCACCGGGCGGCATGCCGGTACCCGTCGCGGTCCTCGCCCAGCCGCTTCAGCCGGTCGGCCGGGGCGGGGCCGTTGTGCGCCGGGATGGAGAAGTTCGCGGTGCGCTGAAAGACCGTGAGCCGGCTGGCCTGACGGGCGATGAGCGGAATGGACTGGATGCCCGACGAGCCGGTGCCGATGACCGCGACCCGCTGACCGGTGAAATCGGCACCCTCGTGAGGCCAGCGGCTGGTGAAGTAGACCTGGCCGGCGAAACGGCCGGCGCCTTCGATGTCGGGTGGCTTGGGTATGGAAAGGCAACCGGTGGCCATGATGTAGTACCGGCACCGGATCTCCTTCCCGCGGCCGGTCGTGATCCTCCACCGTTTCTCCTGCTCGTCCCAGCGGGCAGAGGTGACAGAGGTGGAAAACTCGATGTCAGAACGCAGCCCGTGGCGGTCGGCCACGAACCGGAGATAATCCAGAATCTCCGGCTGCGTCGCGTACTTCTCCGACCAGGTCCACTCCTTCTCCAGTTCCGGGTCGAAGCTGTAGGTGTAATCCGTGGTGGGGATGTCACAGCGAGCCCCGGGATAGCGGTTCCAGTACCATGTCCCGCCCACATCGCCCGCCGAGTCGAAGACCTTCACCGAGAGTCCGAGCTGGCGTAGCCGGTAGAGCATGTACAAGCCGGAGAAACCGGCGCCCACCACGACCGCGTCGAGTTGCTCGCGAACCGAAGCCGGTTTGTTCACCAGATGCTCCGTGGTCGTACCGGAACTGGAGAAAGGCGGGTTCGATGGTGCCGGAGGGCTACGCTCATCCGCGCAGCGTGACAGATCTCCGCCGGCCACGCGCGGGCGTGGCGCTTAGCCGTCTCGCGTACGGTCATCAACCACTCCCGCGCAGATCACATGCCACCCTGGGGCCCGCTGGGCCCTGCCGATAACGCTAACTCAGTTACATAGGTGCGCAAATGCCGGTACACCGGATTTCTCTCTGGCGGATTTCGCGCACCACAGCGTATTCGCCTGCACCCGGACGGCGCCCATCCGGAGAGCGCGGGCACGGTTACCATTGTCCAGCGGGGACAGAGCCCGCTACCCTGACCGGCTCCCGCCCGTCGGCTGAACCAGGAGGATGGGTGCCCTGTGACCCGTGTCGTGATCATCGGGGGAGGCATCGGCGGGCTGACGGCGGCGAACGCGCTGTGGCGAGCGGGGATCGACGTGACGGTCTGCGAGGCGGCCGCCGAACTCAAAGAGACCGGAGCCGGCGTTGCCCTGCACCCCAACGCGATGAGGGTGCTGCGCGCCATCGGCGTGGAGGCCAGCGTCCGCAAGGTTGCCGGGCGGTCACAGTGGCAGGTCATGCGCAACTGGAAGACGGGCCGGGTGATCGCCAAGACGAGCCGGCAGCAGCAGGCAGCCTCGTTCGGCATAGAGGGAGCGACCGTGCACAGGGCAGATCTCCTCGACGTGCTCGCCGATGCGCTGCCAGCCGGCATCGTAACCCTGGGCAAGCGCTGCACGGGGGTGCGGCCCGACGGCGACATCGCGGTCGCGGACTTCGCGGACGGCAGCGAGATTGAGGCCAACATCATTGTCGGCGCTGACGGCATCCACTCACGAGTGCGCGCCTCGTTGTTCGGTCCGGACGCCCCTCGGTTCACCGGGAAGATCTGTTACCGCAGTGTCGTTCCGACCGGAGCCGTCCGCGGTTCCCGGCCCGCCACCGAAGGTGTCCAGTGGCTTGGCCCGCGCGGGACGATTGTCTTGTATCCGCTGCGGGGCGAAGAATTGATCAACGTCGTCTGTCACTACGACGATGACAGCTACCGCCACGAGTCGTGGATCACTGAGTGTAGCCGCCGGGAGGTGCTCGAGCGCTACGCCGGCTGGCACGAGTCCCTGCTCCGCCTCTTCGCCGCGGCGGACACCTGGTACAAGTGGGCCCTTTATGACCGCGACCCTATCCCGCGGTGGACACGCGGCCGGGTCACCATCCTGGGCGACGCCGCACATCCGATGCTCCCTTATCTGGGGCAGGGCGCCTGCCAGGCGATCGAGGACGGCGCCGTCCTGGCGACGGCGCTCTCGGCGGAGGCCTCTGATCCGCTCACGGGCCTGGCTCGATACGAGCGCACCCGCCGACCGAGAGCGAGCCGGGTGGTGCTCGCCGCCCGCGAGCGGGGCCGGAGCAACCACCTGACGTCCCCGTGGGCCGCCTGGCGGCGAGATCTGCAGATCGCATGGCGACGGCGCGTGAACCGGCGCGACCCGGAGGGACGCGGCGCGGCCTGGCTCGCCGACTACGACGCGAGCTCGCCAGACGTGCTCGCCGCCTGAGATAGGTCAGCGGGCGACGACGCCGGATCGACCTCTTCGTCCGACGCGAACACGGCCGTGCCGTCGCAGTCGTGACCCGTTACCACCCGTCGCACCCTCATGCCGATCCCTCTCGATTCTGTGGGCGCGCGAGTATCTTGCCACGGCCGGCGCCCAGGACGGGGAGATGGCCAGGCTGATGCTGGCAGGCTCGATGGCCGATGCGGGGGGAGATGGCCAGGACCGTTCGGCATAAAGACCTTTTCGGCCGAACGGCCGGTGGTACCTCGCCCGAGGCTACGTGAGGTAGCCTGTCGGGTCGGGCCACCGCGGTCCGAGGTCGGGCAAGTCAGTGCTCAGCCGCATCGGGAAACTGGGGCGTCGCTTCTCCAGGAACGCGCTGACCCCCTCGGCGACATCGGGCGCCTTGCCAAGCACATAGATGCCCCTGGAGTCAAGGCGGTGCGCTTCCCAGGGAGAGTTGGCGCCGAGCATGCGCCACATCAGCTGACGCGAGGTCGCCACCGCAACGGCGGAGGTATTGTCGGCGATCTCTGTGGCGAGCGCGTACGCGGCTGGCAGCAACTCGTCGGCCGAGTATGTCCGGGCGACCAGACCCCCGCGTAGCGCCTCCGCGGCGTCGAAGACCCGGCCGGTCGCCACCCATTCCAGGGCTTGGCTGATGCCGACGACACGTGGGAGGAACCAGCTGGAGGCAGCTTCCATGACCAGGCCGCGCCGGGAGAACACAAAGCCGAACTTCGCGGTATTGGCGGCGAGCCTGATGTCCATCGGAAGCGTCATCGTGACTCCGACCCCGACCGCGGGCCCGTTGATGGCCGCGATCACCGGCTTGAGTGAGGCCGCGACACGCAGGCTTACCTGACCGCCACCGTCCCGCGGCACGCCGTCGATGGTCTTGGCCGTCGCCCCAGATCGCTGGCGCCGGTCGGCGTTGAATGTGTCGCGGCCGGAAGAAAGGTCGGCGCCCGCGCAAAACGCTCGTCCCCGGCCAGTGACGACCACTGCCCGCACATCATCGTCGGAGTCGGCCCGGTCGAAGGCGTCGATCAGCTCATCTCGCATCACCTGAGTGAACGCGTTGAGCTGGTCCGGGCGGCTCAGGGTGATCGTCGCTATGCGGTCAGCGACAACGTAGTCGATCTGCGAGTACGGTCGCATCGTATTTGCCACAGGCTGCCTCCTACGGCGATCAGGCGGGCTAGCGAGCGGCTGAGTCCGAGGCCGCGGGTCGGCCGGGTGCCGCGTCGTCACGAGCAGTCTGCCCAGGGCGAGCGGTCACGGAACGGCGCCGGTGGCCTCCTGCGGATCCAGCGCCTCGTGGGCCACCGGCGGCGGCGCCGGCGCGTGCGCGGCGTCCGCGCCGCTGGATAGTGCCTGCGGCGTTACGGAGCCGACGGTCATGTCCATGCCGACGTCGCGCGCCGCCTGGCTCGGCTCGGGCCAGCGCCGGAGTTCGGCCTGCGGGATCAGCCAGGTGGCCAGGAAGGCGAGCGCGGCGATCGGCACCGCGATGAGGAACACGGTATGGATCGAGGCGGCGTAACCGGCCACGACGCCGGCGTGCACCGCGGCCGACAGGTGGCTCAGCGTCGCCGGGGTGGCGTCCGCGCTGCTGAAGCCGGACGGCAGCGCGAGCCCGTGCAGGTGGCTGGCCAGGTTGCCGACCAGGACGTTGGAGAAGATCGCGCCGAAGATCGCGGTGCCGAACGAACTGCCGATGGAGCGGAAGAACGTGGCACCGGAGGTCGCGACGCCGAGCTCACCGTGCGGGACGCCGTTCTGCATGATGATCACCAACACCTGCATGATGCCGCCGATGCCGGTACCGAGGACGAGCATGTAGATCGCGTCAGTGAGGGTGGAGGAGCCCACGCCCATCAGCGACAGCAGGTACAGGCCGAGGGTCATCACCGCGGCGCCGACGATCGGGAAGAAGCGGTACTTGCCGGTCCTGGAAATGATCTGCCCGGACGCGATCGAGACCAGCAGCAGCCCGGCCATCAGCGGCAGCAGGTATACCCCGGAAATGGTCGGCGAGATGCCCTTGACGACCTGGAAGAACGCGGGCAGGTAGGTAATCGCGCCGAACATCGCGAAGCCGACGATGAAGCTAGCCACGCTGGTCACCGAGAAGCTGCGCAGCTTGAACAGGTGCAGCGGCACGATCGGCTCGGCGGCGCGCCGCTCGACGAGGATGAACAGGCCGATCAGCAGTACGCCGGCCGCGCCCAGGAGGTAGATCGGCGCCGAGGCCCAGGGGTAGGTGGTGCCGCCCAGGCTGGTCAGCAGGATCAGCGAGGTGGCGGCCAGCGACAGCACGATCGTGCCGAGGTAGTCGATCACGTGGTGTACCCGGCGCAGGCGGCCCGGTACCTGGCTGGCCACCACGGCCAGCGCCACGATGCCGATAGGCACGTTGATGTAGAAGATCCAGCGCCAGGACAAGTTGTCGACGAAGACCCCGCCGAGCAGCGGGCCGATGACGCTGGCGACGCCGAAGACCGCGCCGAACAGGCCCACGTAGCGGCCGCGGTCCCGCGGCGAGACGATGTCGCCGACGATCGCCTGCGCGCCGACCATCAGCCCGCCGCCGCCCAGGCCCTGCACCGCACGGAACGCGATCAGCTCCATCATCGAGGTGCTGAGGCCGGACAGGATCGACCCGATCAAGAAGATGACGATCGAGGCCTGGAAGAAGACCTTGCGGCCGTACTGGTCGCCGAGCTTGCCCCACAGCGGGGTGGACACCGTGGTGGCCAGCAGGTAGGCAGTGATCACCCAGGCGAGGTGGGAGCCGCCCTTGAGGTCGCCGACTATCGTCGGCAGCGCGGTGGACACGATCGTCTGGTCGAGCGCGGCGAGCAGCATGCCGAGCATGAGCGCGCCGATGATGAGCAGGATGCGCCGACGGCCGAGACCGAGCTGCGCCCCGCCGGCGCCGGTTTGTGCCGCGGCCGGCCGCGCTGCGGGGGTTGCGGAGGCCATCAGTGGTCCTCCTTCCTGGTCTGGTTCGCGGTGACGTCACGCAGCGCGCAGCGCTCGGGCAGCCCGTCCGCGAGCGCCTGGAAGGCCAGGCCGGCGACCTGGCCGGGCGGGATGGTACCGCCGGAAACGGCCCAGAAGGTCAAACTGGAGCGGAACACCCCGGCCGCCACCGCGGCGAGCAGCCCTGGATAGGGATCCCGCTCGGGATCGGCGCCGAGCCGGTCGGCAATACCCTCGACCAGGGCCCGCTCCACCTTTGCCATCTGCGCCGCCTGGGCCGCACGCAGGTGCGGGTCGGCGCGGAGTTCCTTCATCCGGTTCAGCCAGTCCGCCGGGTCGCCGCCCAGCTCGGCCAGCTCAGCAGCCGTCGCGTTGACGCCGCTGGTCACGATCGTGCGCAGTGCGTCCAGGACCGGCTCGCCGGGTGCCTCGCGGGCGACGCGCTCGCGCAGCGCCTCCGTCTCGTCCGGGTCCGTGCCGAACAGCGCGGCTTCCTTTGACGGGAAGTAGTTGAAGAACGTGCGCGGCGACACGTCCGCGGCCGCTGCGATGTCCTCCACGGTGACGTGCGCGAAGCCGCGCTCGGCGATCAGGTCGAGCGCGGCCCGGCGCAGCGAGCGACGGGTGGCCAGCTTCTTGCGCTCGCGCAACGAGGAGGGAGATCGCGCCGGGGTCGTACTAGCGACTGTCATCATACGCTCCCTGAAATCTTACATTCGCTATAAACTAGCATCTTAAGCAATGTTACGTAGAGTGCAACAATATAGGGCTAGGACCTATTCCCGGCCAGCAGGCCTCCGCGGGCGAATCCCCGACATGCCGCGAGGTGAGAGGCTCTCGCTCCACTCGGTCATGCATGTTCCACGTGGGTCACAGCGGCCACACCTTAAACACGGTCGCCATGGCGCGTAGCGGGCCGACCCGGCTGCCGATCGCGTTGCATCAGCCAGCGCGACGACGCGCGCGTCTATGATGCTGCCCTGGTCGAGGCGCTCCCGTGGATGCTCAAATTATATTGGCACATTCCTGCCCACGATGTAGCCAAAAAGCAGGCATGGTGAGCAACGTCACGAGATCAAGGATATTCGCCTTCATGCTATCGTTGTCGCCAGTATCGGTCATCGCCGTTCTGACCGGAAGAGAACGACCCATCGTGCAAGAAGGGTGGCGCAGTTGGACACGATCGTCGACTACATGAATCACTGGGCAGCGGTTCACCCTGAAAAGTGTTTTAGTGCGTTTCTTGATCGCCACGGCAAACCAAGTGAAATGTACACATACCAATCCTTCGAAGCCAGGACTCGTTTCCTCGCGGAATACATTCACGATGAAACGGCTCTTCAGCGCGGTGATCGCGTGGCGCTGGTGTATCCGCCGGGATTGGAGATGGTAGTCTCATTCGTCGCTTGTGCGCGCATGGGGGCCATTCCCGTTCCCGTCCCTCCGGTCACGTCAGTCGCGAAAGGGGGAGCCGCACGACTCAGGTCGGTGATGCTGGACAGCGGGGCCGCGCTCGCCCTGACGGATTCATCTCGCGGAGCAGCGTCACGTGGCCGTCGTGAGGTCGGCGACCATACCGACTCAGAAGACCCTCTCGCTCCCCTCGGCATTCAGTGGCTCGCCACTGATCGACTGCAGGGCGTCGCGCGGGGGGGCGTAACCGACAATCCAACTCAGATCCTTTTCTTGCAGTACACATCAGGGTCGACCGGAGCACCTAAGGGGGTGGTCGTATCGCACCAGAACGTTATACATAACTCCCAATCAGTGGTCGACCACCAGGCAATCGGGGTCTCATGGTTGCCACAATTTCACGACATGGGCCTGATCGGATATTATCTATTCCAGGTCGTCACCGGGGGCACGACATACGGGTTCTCGCCGCTCGACTTTCTGCGGCGACCCGCTCTTTGGTTGGAGACGCTCAGCCGATACAAGGCAACCTACACCTCATCGCCGAATTTCGGCTTCGAATACTGCCTCTCTCCTGACCGGGTTCGAGACGATCTACTGGAAGATCTAGACCTAAGTTCTGTACAAGTCTTTATGAATGCGTCCGAGCCAGTTAGGCCGAGCACGTATCAAAGCTTCTTGGAACGATTCGCGAAGTACGGTCTGCGGCCAACGGCGCACGTTGCAGCTTACGGACTTGCAGAGAACACATTGGCGGTCACCAACTCGGGCCGACGATCAGTAAAGATCGACCGAAAGTCGCTGCACGCGCGCACCGTTGTGATGGCTGCCGAGGACACGCCCGCTGACCAGCAGCTGGAACTGGTGAGCTGCGGTAAGCCTCTGGACGGGATTCACGTACGGATCGTCGACCCAGACACCGGTGTTGCGGTCGGAGACGGCGGAGTCGGGGAGGTTTGGGTTGCTGGCCAGAGCACGTGTCAGGGGTACTGGAACAAACCTGAGCTTTCGGCGCAAGTGTTTGGCAACTCGATTATAAACGATTTCAACGGCACGTCGGCCTACCTTCGCACGGGAGATCTCGGATTCCTCCAGAAGGGGGAGCTATTCGTCTGTGGTCGACTGAAAGATATCATCATTCTTAGAGGCCAAAACTACTATCCTGAGGACCTCGAGGCCGCCGTCGAGAAAAGCTCTGAGAAAATACAGATCGGCAGCGTGGTCGCGTTCCGGGGCCCACATGGGGAAGAGCGGCTCATTGTAGTCATCGGCCTCCGGAATCCGGGCGACTCACCACACCCCAATGAGATTACTCGCTCGCTCCGCGCGCACGGCTACGCGGGGCCGCATACGATCGTGTTCGTTCCACGCCAGGCCATCAGGAGGACGACCTCTGGGAAGGTGGCCAGAAGCCTTACTCGTGATAAGTGGCTAGACGGTGGCCTGCGCACGATAGAGACCCATGTGCGTGACGGCGATGCAACGGGACTGAACGGGGCAAACACCCTAGACGTTCACTCCCACTATGAGCGTTTTCTGGAAGCGTACGCACTAAGCGGGGATGAGAACGCCAGCCCCAGCGAGATCGGCCTGGATTCTCTTGCGGTAGCCGAGCTCCTGGTGATCCTTGAGAGAGCGGTCGTCCAGACTGATGCTCACGACCTGCAAGAGACACTACACATCCCACTCCTCCAACGTTTGACCATCTCCAAGATATCCGCGCTGTTCCGCGGCCTCCAGGAAGGCTCTGCTAACTGGGCCATCAATCTGCACGCGGAACTCAATGAGATGAAGCAAGACCTTGATGAAAGCGAAGCGGCGGCAATGCGCAAGGACGCACTACTCGACCCGCGATGCGTCGGTTCCGTGCCACCAGCAGACTTCCCCTTCAATCACGTACTCATGACTGGCGCCACCGGATTTCTCGGGCCATTTCTCCTCCGCAGCCTGCTAGACCAGACCAATGCGGCCTATACGGTCCTCATGCGAGCGACCGACCCATCGGCGGCACGCGAACGACTAACAGCTGCTTTCGAGGCAGCAGGCCTTTACGATCACCGGACTGCGGCGGTCTTCGATGCCCGAGTACGTGTGATATGCGGCGACCTGGCGAGCCCGCGGCTGGGACTTTCAGATCGCGTCTGGCTGCAGTTGACGGAAATGATCGATACAATCATTCACAACGGGGCCTGGGTTGATTATCTCCTGGATTATCGCGCACTCCGACCATCGAATGTTGAAGGCACCCGAGAACTTCTAAGATTGGCGTCCGCCTCACGCCGCAAGCAATTTCACTTCGTTTCCAGCACGACAATCTTCGGATGGACCGGAAAGCGGAATCTTCTCGAACAGGACTCAAACCCAGAGATGTCCGCGCTCGACTTCGGTTACGCACAGACGAAATGGGTCTCGGAACAGCTTGTACTCCACGCTCGCGAACAAGGCCTCGATGCCAGAATATATCGACCGGCTTTCCTCACAGCGTCAACCGCAGGATTCGGACATTCCACGGACATCGTAGCACGCTTGCTTTCGTTCATGATCAAGTACGGCGTGGCTCCGAATACCGATATTCAACTAAGCTTCATGCCTGTCGACATTGCCGCCCACAATATCACCGCCGTAATGACCCCCTCCGCCGGGCCCCAGGAGCCAGTTCTTCATGTGACAGTCGACGAGTACTACAACATGGTCGACCTGACCAGGCAAATTAGCAAAGATTACGGAATCTGGTTCCGATACGTCGATATGGCGGAGTTCTCGCGAGAAATGAAAAGGCTGTGCGTCGTCACGGATCCAGCCTTCCCGCTAGTTGACTTTGTTGCCCGCTCGCACTCGAAAGTCCTAGTGATGGAGCACAAGAGGTACCGGAATACGGCGTTCCGGAAAGCGCTCGAGCACTCAGGTGCTGGTATCCCTGACGCGTCCCTCCAAGAGACTGTGTCGTTCATCATGGCTCATCTGAGGGCTCGGGGAATGCTTCCACACGGTTGAGCGCGAACTTGTGCTGGGGCGATGGTCGCCATCAGCGGCTGGGTCGGAGTCACACAGCCCTCCCTTCCCCTGGCCGCGGCGGTGCTTCCCTGTCGCGCTGGTGCCTTCGCTGATGCCCAGGTCCCGCCGTCGGCCGGCCGCCTCCCGCCTTACCTCGGCGTATCTTCACATCGATGCGAACTTGTGACACTATTCGGCCCCAGACCGCCACAGGCTTGTTCATATGGTCGCCTCAGCCCGCTGACTGGCCAAGATCAACCACAGCCACGGGTCCGGATGATTGCGAGGGACGTTGATGACCGTTACGCGTTGGCCACGAACACTAGTGGCGTGCGTCGCCGCAGCTACAGCCACGACCCTGGGTCTTGCTGCCTGCTCTACGAGTAGCTCCGGCGGATCGGTCAACTCAACGACCGGCGCGTTCGGCTCGGTGCCCGCGGCCAGCGGCACGCCGCAGGCCGGCACGATCACCTGGGCGGAGTCGCCGGGCTCTGCGCCGACCTGGATCCTGCCGATCATTCCTGGCGCCGACTTCACCGTCTACAGCACCAACTCCTTCAACTACGAGTTGTGGCGGCCGCTGTACTGGACCCAGAGCGGGGTCAGCCCGACGATAAATCAGGCCCTGAGCCTGGCGTACTTGCCGACGTACTCGGACGGCGACAAGACCGTCACGGTCCGGCTGAAGACCAGCTACAAGTGGTCCGACGGTCAGCCGATCACCTCGAAGGACGCACTTTTCTTCCTCGACGAGCTGCGCGCGGCGGTCGGCGAGAGCGCCGCCAACTTTGGGAGTTACACGCCGGGCGTCGGGATACCCGACCAGGTGGTCAGCGCCAGCACGCCGAACGCGACGACGCTCGTGCTGACCCTGAACAAGGCGGTCAACCCGACGTGGTTCACCGAGAACGAGCTCCAGCTAGTCCAGCCGATGCCCGCGCACGCCTGGGCCAAGGCGTCGGCAAGTGGCCCGATCCTGGACTTCACCAATCCGGCGAACGCGAAGAAGATCTATGACTTCCTGGCTAAGGAGTCGGGCTCCACGGGCACCTATGCGACGAACCCGCTCTGGCAGGTGGTGGACGGGCCGTACCGGCTGACCGCGTTCAACAACACCACCGGCGCGTACACCATGGTCCCGAACCCCAGCTACGGCGGCCCGACATCGAAGATCGTCCCGACCCTGCAGGCCATCCCGTTCACCTCCGACACCGCCGAGTTCAACGCCGTGCTCGCGCACAGCATCGACATCGGCTACATGCCCCAGACCGACGTGCCGCAACTCGCCCGGGTCAAGGCGGCCGGGTACCACGTCTTCGGCTATCCCGACTGGGGCTTCACGATCGTGAATTACAACTTCGCCGACAAGACCGGCGACTTCAACAACATCATCGGCCAGCTGTACGTCCGGCAGGCGCTCGCGCACCTGGAGGACGAGGAGGGCTACGTCAAGGCGTTCTTCCACGGGGCCGGCGGGCTGGCCTACGGGCCGGTGCCCGCCGCTCCGGTGTCACCGTACAGCCCGGCGAACGCGCTGACGAACCCGTACCCGTTCAGCATCAGCGCGGCGGCCAGCCTGCTGAAGTCACACGGCTGGAACGTGGTGCCCGGCGGCACCAGCACCTGCGCCAAGCCGGGCACCGGCCCGGGCGAGTGCGGCAGCGGGATCCCGGCCGGCACCAAGCTCGCGTTCAACGTGCTGTACATCAATGATCCGGCCATCGTCGGAGAGCAGCTGACCAACTGGGCGTCGGACGCCAAGAAGGTCGGCATCACCATCGCGCTGCAGAGCGGCACCTTCGACCACGTCGTCGCCGTAGCCAACGATCCCGCCTCGCCGAAGACCATCGACCAGTGGGCGATGTCCTCCTGGGGAGGGTTCACCAACCCGGCGTACCCGACCACGTTCGGCATCTTCAACACGGGCGGCTCGTCCAACGGCGGGTTCTACACGGACCCGGAGGCGGACAAGCTGATCAACGCGTCGGTGACCGGCAGCAACCCGAACGCGGTCAAGGCCGAGGCCGCCTACCTCACGGCGCAGCAGCCGAGCCTGTTCCAGCCCAACCCCGATTTCATCGTGGTCTGGAAGGACGACGTCTCCGGCCAGCCAGCCGCGATCGAGGCCATGACCCAGTACTACCTCAACACGGAGCTGATGTACCTGACGAAGTGACGAGCGTCAACCGTGAGACATCAGTTGATCACGAGAGCGCGCCGTGAGGGCTTACCTGATCCGCCGCGCGGCCACAGCGATCGTGGTCCTCTTCGGTGTTTCGGTCTTCATCTTCTTGATGCTGCACGTGATCTACCCCTCGCCGGCCATCGACGTCCTGGGCCCGCACGCCAACAGGCTGTCCATCGCCGAGTGGAACGCCCAGCACGGCTTCGATGAGCCGTGGGTCGTGCAGTACCTGCGTTACATCGACCAGTTGCTGCACGGGAACCTCGGCTACTCCTACAAGCTGAACCAGAGCGTCGCGTCGCTGTTCCAGGAGCGCTGGCTGCGCAGCGCCTACCTGTCCGGCGTCACGTTGTTCCTGTCGGTGGTGATCGCGATCCCGGTCGGCATCTACCAGGCGGTCCGGCGCAACACCTTCGGCGATGCCGTCGTGACCACCGGTGCGTTCGTGACCTACGCGATGCCAGACTTCTTCCTCTACCTGATCGCGATCCAGCTGTTCGCGATCACTATCCCGATCTTCAGCTACGAGGGCCCGCAGACCACCTCCATGGTGTCGATCATCTTCGACTGGCGGGCGATGACGCTGCCGATCGTCTGCCTGACCCTGCTGAACCTGGCCGGGTACTCCCGGTACATGCGCTCGGCCGCGATCGACACCGTCGCCCAGGACTACATCAAGGCAGCCCGGGCCAAGGGCCTGCCGGAGCGGCTGGTGTTGCTGCGGCACCTGCTGCGCAACGCGTTCCTGCCGATGATCACCCTGATCGGGCTGTCGATCCCGGACCTGCTGGCCGGCAACCTGATTGCGGAAGCGGTCTTCAACTACCCCGGCCTCGGGCTGCTGTTCTACGACAGCCTGGGCACCGCCGACTATCCGGTCCTGCTCGCTTACACGCTGGTGGGCGCCGTGCTGGTCGTCGTCGGGAACTTCGCCGCCGACATCGCCCTGACCGTCGCCGACCCGCGGATCCGGCTCGTGTGACCGCCCGCGTCCTACAGGAGATGATCTCGTGACCAACATCGCCCCCGAACTTCCGCCGCCAGGGCTGCCGCCCGCGCCGGAGGGCGGCGAGATCCTGGTCCAGAGCGGATGGCGGCTGGCGGCCCGCGAGTTCGCCGGGAACAAGCTCGCCGTCCTCGGCCTCGTCGCGCTGGTGTTCTTCGTGCTGTTCTGTTACCTCGGGCCGCTGGTCTACCACGGCGGGCTGAGCTCCGACCTCACAGCCACCAACCTGCCGCCCGGCCCCGGGCATCCGCTGGGCACCGACAACCAGGGCTTCGACGTGCTCGAGGAGCTGATGGTCGGCGGGCAGGCCGCGCTGGAGATCGGCTTCCTGTCCGCGTTCATCGGGATGGTCTGGGGCGCCGTCTGGGGCGCGGTGTCCGGGCTGGCCGGCGGGCTCATTGACGGGTTCCTGATGCGGATCGTGGACGTGCTGCTGTCGATCCCGTTCCTGTTCGTGGTGCTGATCATCGCCGTCAGGTACGGCGCCTCCGTGGTAGGGCTCAGCGTGATAATCGGGATCTTCACCTGGCAGGTCCCGGCCCGGCTGGTCCGCGGCGAGGTGCTCACGCTGCGTGTGCGGGACTTCGTCTCCGCGGCCCGCGTGGCGGGATCCGGGCCGTTCCGGCTCATGAACCGGCACCTGCTGCCCAACGCGCTCGGGGTCATCATCGTGACCGCGACGTTCAGCGTGGCGGACGCGATCCTGGCCGTTGCCACCCTCGGCTTCCTCGGCTTCGGCCTGCAGTACCCCACCTTCGACTGGGGAGACATGCTCAACAACGGGATCAGCTACCTGGAGGACGGTTACTGGTGGCAGGTCTACCCGGTCGGGATCTGCATCATCGTGGTCGTGATGGCCTGCAACCTGCTCGGCGACGCGCTGCGCGACGCGCTGGATGTGAGGCTGCGCCGCAGATGAGGCCCGTACTTGAGATAACCAACCTGTCGACGCACATCAAGCTGACCAAGTCGGTCGTGCAGGCGGTCGGGAACGTCGACCTCGCCATTGAACCAGGCGAGACCCTCGGCCTGGTGGGCGAGTCCGGCTGCGGGAAGACCATGACCGGACTGTCCATCATGGGCCTGCTGCCGCCCGGCGGCGAGATCGTCGGCGGCTCGATCAAGCTCGACGGCCGCGAGCTGGTGGGCCTCAGCGACGCCGAGTTGCGCAAGATCCGCGGCAACGACGTCGCCATGATCTTCCAGGATCCGCTCACCTCGCTGGATCCCACGAAGACGATCGGTTACCAGGTCGCCGAGCCTGTCCGGCTGCACAAGGGCGCGAGCAAGGCGGCCGCCATGGAGCGGGCGAAAGACGTGCTCGGGCTGGTCGGCCTGCCCCAGCCTGCCGAGCGGCTCGGAGACTACCCGCACCAGCTCTCCGGCGGGCTGCGCCAGCGCGTGATGATCGCGATGGCGTTGAGCTGTGAGCCGAAGCTGCTGATCGCCGACGAGCCGACCACCGCCCTGGACGTCACCATCCAGGCGCAGATCCTCACCCTGCTGCATGACCTGAAGGACCGGCTCGGCATGGCAATGCTGCTGATCACGCACGACATGGGCGTGATCGCTGGTCATGCGGACCGGGTCCATGTGATGTACGCGGGCCGGATGGTCGAGGCCACCGGGACCGGCACCCTGTTCCGGCACATGCGCCACCCCTACACCCAGGCCCTGCTCGCCTCCATTCCGCGGCTGAGCCAGGACAACAAGCAGCGGCTGCTGAGCATCGGCGGCCTGCCGCCGGACCTGTCCGACCCGCCGCCCGGATGCCGGTTTGCGCCGCGGTGCGGCCGGGCCACCAACCGGTGCCTGAGCGAGGAGCCGCCGCTCACCGGCGAGACCTCCCAGCACCTGTATTCCTGCTGGCATCCGGTCGACGGTCCGGCTGGTGCCGGGACGGCGGACGGTACAGGCGCCAGCACGCACCACGTCGCCCGCGGTCTGGCGGTCGCCGACCGGTCGGCCGGGCCCGACGGCGGCGTGGACGGCATGTCCCCGGAAACGCCCCTGCTTGAAGTGCGCGACCTGGTCAAGGAGTTCCCGGTCACGGCCGGAGCGATCTTGCAGCGCCGGGTCGCCAGCGTGCATGCCGTGTCCAACGTCTCGTTCACTGTGCACGCCGGCGAGACGTTCGGCCTGGTGGGCGAGTCAGGATGCGGGAAGACCACCATCGGGCGGGTCGTGGTGGCGCTCGAGCGCCCGAACTCGGGCTCGGTGCTGCTCGGTGGGCAGGACATCTCCGCCCTCAGCCGCGGTGAGCTGCGCAGGCGGCGCCGCGACCTACAGCTGATATTCCAGGATCCGTACTCGTCGCTCGACCCGAGGATGCGGGTCGGCTCGATCATCCGCGAGCCCCTGTCCATCCAGCATGCGGGGAGCCGCAAGCAGCAGCGGCAGCGCGTCTTCGAGCTGCTCGACGAGGTCGGCCTGCCGCGCAATGCGGTCGAGCGCTATCCGCACGAGTTCTCCGGCGGCCAGCGACAGCGGATCGGGCTCGCCCGGGCGCTCACCCTCAGCCCCAAGGTCATCGTCGCGGACGAACCGGTCAGCGCGCTTGACGTGTCCATCCGGGCGCAGGTGCTCAACCTGATGAAACGGCTGCAGGCCAACCACGGCCTGACCTACATCGTCATCTCCCATGACCTCGCGGTCGTCAAGTACATGGCTGACCGGATCGGCGTCATGTACCTCGGCAAAATGGTCGAGATGGGGACGGCGGACGACATCTACCAGCGTGCCGCGCATCCCTACACGGCCGGGCTGATCGGCACCATCCCCGTCCCAGATCCCGAGCAGGCGAAGGCGGGAGAAGGCAGGGTGATCAAGGGGGAGCTGCCCAGCCCGGTCGACCCGCCGTCGGGCTGCAGGTTCCGCACCCGCTGCCCCTACGCAGAGGACTTGTGTGCCAAGGAAGAGCCGCCGCTGCGCTCCTTCGGGCCCGGGCACGTGGCCGCCTGCCACTTCCCGCTGCAGACCCCGGAGCTCAAGACGGCCTCACCGGTACCCGCCGTCCGCGGCTCCGCTCAGCGCGGCGACGGCGAGTCGGCCGAGTGACGGCAGGTCATACCCGCCTTCCTGGACCAGGACCGCCGGGGCCAGGGCAGCGATCCGGCGCCCCGCCTCGCGGTAGCCGTCCTCGGTGACACGCAGCGGGCTCTCCGGATCGTCGGCTGCGGCGTCAAGGCCGAGCGACACCACGAGGGCGTCGGCACCCCACGCCCGCACCTCGCCGCACAACTCGTCCAGGGCGGCGAGCCAGCCGTCGTCCCCAGTCCCCGGCGCCAGCGGCAGGTTTCTGTTGCACCCTTCGCCCGCCCCGCTCCCACGCTCGTCCGGATAACCCGCGTAGTGCGGGAACCAGCCTGCCCCGGGGTCGACGTGCAGCGAGCCGAACCAGACGTCAGCGCGGTCGTAAAAGATCATCTGCGTGCCGTTGCCGTGATGGGCATCGATGTCCAGCACGGCAACCCGCTCCGCCCCGGCGGCCCGGAGCGCCTCAGCGGCAACGGCGGCGTTGTTGAGGTAGCACGATCCCCCGTACGAGCTCCTGGTCGCGTGGTGTCCCGGCGGCCGGCACAGCGCGTACGCCAGCCGTTCGCCCGCGCTGACCATTTCGGCCGCGGTCAGCGCGGCATCCACCGCGCCCCGGATCGCGGCCCAGCTGCCCGGCCCGAGCAGTGTCATCGTGTCGTAACAGAAAAGCCCGGCCCGCGCGTGGACCGCAGCCGGCGGGCGCAGCGGCAGCCCGTCCAGCAGCCCCGCCGTGGGGAACAGGTACGGCACGACCCGGTCGCGGCCGTGCTCGGCAGGCAGCCCCGCCGCCGACCACTCCTCCCAGATCCCGGCTAGGTGATCAACCAGCAGAGGATCGTGCACAGTCCGCAACACTGCGTCATCGTGCTCACTGGCGGCCAGCACTGGCGCGCCCGCCAATGACAGAGCGTCCCGCAGCGCTAGCGCCCGGGCCGGCACCTCCGTGCCTGGCTCCCGGATGCCGAGCCAGACCTCACCCGCCGGCACGTGACGCAGGCAGGCCTCGCTCCAGACCACTGGGACCGGCAGGCTCATCCCGTTCTCCCCCACTCGCCGCCGCTTTCATCCGCCCGGCAGGCGCTACGATCACTGCGTGCCGCGCGCCACCGATCTTGACATCACCATAGGCCTCCTGCCATCGGGCCCGACCGGGTCGGTGCTCGACGTCCCCGGCGTGGGCCTGGGCCACGCCACGGTCTGGCGGGACGAGCCGCCCCCGCCGGCAGGCCGGGGCATCGCTCGGACGGGGGTCACGGTGCTCGATCCGGGCGGCGACCTGTTCACCTCGCCGGTCCCTGCCGGGGGCGCGGTGCTCAACGGCGCCGGCGAATGCACCGGCCTGCTCGCCGCGCAGGAGTGGGGACTGACGGAGACCCCGGTGTTCCTCACCTCGACCATGCAGGTCGGGCGGGTCTACGACGCGGCCTGCGAGCTGCTCATCGAAGAGCAGCCCGCCATCGGCACCGACGACGTCATCATTCCGGTCGTCGCGGAATGCGACGACAGCTTCCTCAACGACACCCGGCGGATGCAGGTGGAGCGTGGCGACGTACGCGACGCGCTGGCCGCCGCCCGGGCGTCGGTCGGCGCGCCGGCCTGCGCCGAGGGCGCTGTCGGAGCCGGTACGGGGATGAGCTGCCTCGGATACAAGGGCGGTGTCGGCAGCGCCTCGCGGGTGCTACCCAGCGGCGCCACCGTCGGGGTCGTCACCCTCACGAACTTCGGCGACCGGAGCCGGCTCACCGTGGCCGGGGTACCCGCCGGGCGGTTGCTCCCCGATCCCGGCCCGGCCCGGCCGAGTCCGGCTGGTTCCTGTATTGTCGTCGCGATCACCGATGGCCCGCTGGATGCCGCCGCCTGCCAGCGGGTGGCCCGGCGGGCCGGCCTGGGGCTGGCCCGCGTCGGCAGCACCGCCCACCACGGCAGCGGCGAGATCTTCCTGGCTCTGGCCACGGGGCTGCGCGCTCCGCGCGGTGCCGCGCCGCTTCGGCCCCCGGTCGCCGGCAGCGCGCTTGACGACTACTTCGCCGCGGTGGTCGAGGCCACTGAGGAAGCCGTGATCAACGCTCTGCTGCAATCGGAGACCGTCACCGGCCGGGACGGGAACACCTCGGTCCGGATTTCCGCCGACGCGCTGCGGCGCCTGGTCGCCGGACACCCGGCGAGGAGCCGATCGTGATACACGACCCAGGTCGGTCGGCGCCGCCGGTCGCGCCGGTCGCGGCGGATCTGCAGTTGCCCACTGGACAGCCGGCCCCCGACGGGACGCCGCCCGATCCTTACGCGTGGATGGGTGACCATGACCTGCCTGCCATGCGTGACTACCTGACCGCCGAGCGCGCGTACTACGACCGGGAGATGGCACCGACGCGGGGCCTGCAGGATCTGCTGTTTGGCGAGATGACCGCGCGTGTGCCCCCCGCAGAGGACTCGGTGAGCTGGCGCCGCGGCGAATTCTGCTACTTCACCCGGGTGGCCGTCGGCCAGGAACTCGAGCAGTTCTGCCGGGTGGCCGATGCCGGGTCGCCCGGGTCACCCATCCAGGTGCTGCTCGACCACAACGTGCTGCTCGGCGATCCGGCCTGCACCGGCGGCTACGTGGACGTGGGGGTTCGCGAGGTCAGCCCGGACGGCCGACTTCTGGCGTACTCCGTGGACTTCACCGGCGACGAGCTATTCCAGCTGCGCACACGTGACCTGGCCACTGGCCAGGACCTGCCGGACCGCATCGAGGGGACCTACTACGGTCTCGCCTGGGCCGCGGATTCCTGGTCGCTGTTTTACGTGCTGACAGACCAGGTGTACCGCCCGCACGAGGTCTGGCGCCATGAGCTCGGGACCGGCCCGAGCGACGATGTCCTGGTCTTCCGTGAGGACGACGAGCGTTTCGCGCTCACTGTCCGGGCCACGCGCAGCGGTGCCTACGTGCTGATCGAGACCGAGTCCAGGGAAACCACGGAAACCCGGCTCATCCCCGCGGCCGCCCCGGAGACCCCGCCAGCGGTGTTGGAGCCCAGGAAGCCAGGCACCGAATACCGCGCCGATCATGGGGACGGCCCGGGCGGGGGCGAGTTCTACCTCGTGACCAACGACGTGGCGGAGGAGTTCCGGCTGGTCCGGGCGCCCGCGCGGGCACCAGGCCGGGTCGGCTGGACCGAGGTCATCGCCGGGTCGCCGGAGACCCGGCTCGTCTCGTGCCACGTATTCGGGCGCTACCTGGTCGTGGAGCAACGTCACGCCGCGGTGCCACAGCTCCGCGTCCTGGACCGCGAGTCGGGTGAGCAGCGGCTCATCGAGGCCGACGGGCCGCAGTACTCGCTCGCCCTCGGCATCAACGAGGACCACGCGGCCCGCGCGGTGACGGTGCGCACCGAGTCGCTGGTGGACCCGCCGTCGTGGCACGACGTGGACCTGGCCACCGGCAGCTGGCAGCTGCGCAAGCGCAAGGAGGTGCCAGGATACGACCCTGCCGGGTACGTCACGCAGCGGGTGGCCGCGACTGCCGCCGATGGCGCGGTCATCCCGGTGACCATTGCCTACCGCAGAGGGCTGCGCCAGGACGGGTCTGCGCCGTGCCTGCTGGACGGCTACGGCGCCTACGAGGACTGCTATTGGCCGGAGTTCCGCGTGGACACGCCGAGCCTGCTCGACCGCGGCGCCGTGTATGCGGTGGCGCACGTGCGCGGCGGTGGCGAGGGCGGCCGACGCTGGTGGCTGCAGGGGCGGAAGGAGCACAAGCGCAACACCTTCACCGACTTCATTGCCGCCGCCGACATGCTGGCCGCCCAGGGCTGGGCGGCGGCGGACCGGATCGTCTCTCGCGGGCGGTCCGCCGGCGGCCTTCTGCAGGGCGCGGTGTTCGCTATGGCACCGTGGCGCTGGCGGGCCGTGATCGCCGAGGTCCCGTTCGTGGACTGCGTGACGACGATGTCGGACCCCGCGATCCCGCTGACCATCAACGAGTGGGATGAGTGGGGGGATCCCCGGGATGACCCGGCGATGCGCGCCTACCTGCGCTCGTACAGCCCGTATGACAACGTGCCGCCGTTCCCGTGGCCCGACTTGCTGGTCACCGGGAGCGTGCACGACTCACGCGTGCTGATCCGTGAGCCGGCCAAGTGGGTGGCGCGGCTCCGGGCGAGCGCCGCGGCCAGCGCGGACGCCACCGCACCCAGCCGGCTGCTGTTCCGCGCCGAGCTGGGCACCGAGGCTCACATGGGACCGACCGGGCGGTACCACAAGCTGCGCTACGAGGCCGAGATCCTCGCGTTCATCGTGACCGCGGCCCGGATGCCGACCACTCTGAATGAGTAGCCCTCAGGTGGGTATCGCCGGCGGTCGGCGCGTTCACCACACGTGAGGGCCCGCATGATGTGACCGGTGCTGCCCGCCCGGTACCGGCGCCGCCAGGCGCGGATTGGGTGGGGGTGCCATCCAGCCCGCGCCGTGTTCGGCACCGGCAGCCCGGCGGCAGGCCGGTTCCTGTGGGAGGTCCTGTGCGCCATCGAGCTGTCCTGTGAGCGGTCACGTGTGGTGATCACCCGGGCCGGCGGCTGAGGGTGGAGGCAGCCGGTACCGGGCGGGCGCCGTGCCTTCATCTCATGGCCCGCCTTGAGGAGGGGACGACACGATGAGGCTCGGCTCACGGGACAGCAGGTCGGTCCGGTCATCGTGGCCGTTCCTGGCCGTGCTCAGTGCCACGGTGGTGCTGCTGGCCGGCGGGTGCGGCTCGCCGGGGGCGTCCGCGCCGGGCGGGCCGGCCGCCGCCGCGGCCGCGGCCCAAGCGAAGGCCGTTGTCCCGCCCGATACGCCGGCCGGGGTCCAGCTCCGGTGGCTTACCGCGGCGATAGGCGGTCTGCCCCTGTCGGCCGGGCAGGTACGCGCGCACTTCGACACCGCGTTCCTGGCCCAGATCAGCCCGGCCGCGCTCAGCCAGGCGCTCCAGGCGATGGTCAGCTTCAGGCTGGTGTCGATCCGGGTCAGTGAGCTGAGCACGGTTGTCGCCGACGTCTCGGCCGGCGATCCGGGGGCACGCGCCCAGGTGATGCTCACCGTCGACCGCCGGGGGCTGATCAGCTGGATGAGAATCAGCCCGGCCGTCACCGGGACGGCGCCCGCCAGCTGGGCCGGCGTCGACGCCGCCGTCCGCTCGGCCGCCCCGCAGGTCCGGATGCTCGTCGCCGACGTCACTGGCGGCTCGTGCCAGCCGGTCCACGGCATCGACCCCGGCACCCCGGCGCCGATCGGCGCGGCGGTCAAGCTGTACGTGCTCGACGCGCTGGGCCATGCCGTGGCCGCGGGCCAGGCCGGGTGGGATCAGCCGCTGACCGTCACCGGCCAGCTCAAGAGCCTGCCTGCCGGAGAGCTCCAGGACGAGCCGGACGGCACCCGGGTGTCGGTGCTGGACGCGGCCGCGGCGATGACCTCCCTCAGCGACAACACCGCCACCGACATGCTGATCAGCCTCCTCGGCCGACCCGCGGTCGAGGCCGCGCTCACCCAGGCCGGGATGGCCGACCCGGCCTTGGACCGGCCGTTCTTGACCACCCGGGAGATCTTCACCCTCAAGCTCGACCAATGGCCGGCCCTCGCCGAGCGCTACCTGGCCGCCGGCCAAGCCGGCCGCCGGGCGCTGCTGGCCAGCACCGTGGACCGGGCACCCCTGCCCGCCGTGGCCGCGGCCGGACCCTGGATCGCGCCCCGCGCCGTCAACAGCCTCGAATACTTCGCCTCGGCCAGCGACCTGTGCCGCGTCTACGCCTCCCTGGCCGCCCTGGCCAGCCGGCCCGGCCTGGCCCCGATCGGCCAGGTGCTCTCGCTCAACGACGACGGCCTGCAACTCGACTCCGCCCAGTGGAAGACCACCTGGTTCAAGGGCGGATCCGAGCCCGGGGTCCTGGCCCTGGCCTTCATGGCCACCACCTGGACCGGGCACAGTTACGTCGTCACCGTGCTCGCCGAGGACCCGTCGCAACCCCTCAACCAGGCCACCGCAATCCCTGTCATCCTCTCCGCGGTCAAAGCAGCGTTCACCCTGGCGGCACGTAGCACGTGGACTGGGGGTCGGGCCGAAGGTGATGCCGGTCATCTGGTGGCGGCAGTTACGGCACCCGGGGCAGCGCCGGTAGCCATGGCTGCGGATGGCAGGGCGCCGGGGAATCTTCGGCGCTAATGAACGCAGGTCGTCTGGTACTGCGGCTGGCGGATGTACTGATTCCACTGCTGGGGCGTGAGGCCTCCGGCTGCGGCACAGATCCGGTTGATGGCGGCCTGGACGTCCAGGTTCCAGAGCCGAGTGGTGCCGTCGTCGCTGCCGCTGGCCAGGGTGCGCCCATCGGGGCTGAACGCCACCGAATCCACAGCGACCGTGCTGCCGGTCAGGGGCTGGCCGAGCGACCGGGGATCGGCGGGGTCGGTGATATCCCACCGCCGGACCGTGCCGTCGAGGCCGCCGCTGGCCAGGGTGCGCCCGTCGGGGCTGAATGCCACCGACTTGACCTCGATGCCCCCGCCGGTGAGGGGCTGGCCGAGCGGCCGGATGTACGCGGGGTCGGTGATATCCCACAGCTGGACCGTGCCGCCGTCGTCGCCACTGGCCAGGGTGCGCCCATCGAGGCTGAACGCCACCGAATTGACACCTACGCCACCACTGGCTACGTTCTGGCCCAGCGGCAGAGGTTCCGCGGGATCGGCGACATCCCACAGCCGGACCGTGCCGTCGAGGTCGCCGCTGGCCAGCAGATGCCCGTCGCGGCTGAACGCCACCGAGTCCACGGCGCCGCCGCCGCCGCCGGTGCCGGTCAGGATCGGG
>Ga0187781_10000219_pt1 | contig 40783 bp, 33 predicted proteins | sample 0715_SJ02_MP02_2_FD_132447 | JGI IMG/M metagenome (GOLD analysis project Ga0187781, IMG submission 132447) | Tropical peat soil microbial communities from peatlands in Department of Meta, Colombia - 0715_SJ02_MP02_20_MG | ecosystem: Environmental > Terrestrial > Soil > Wetlands > Peat | place... | reverse complement strand
GAGCTGTCGCGCGACCGCGCCGAGCAGCGGCCCGACCGCTTCGCCGTCGGCGAGAAGGTCGATGCCAAGATCACCGCGCTCGACCGCGCCGCGCGCAAGCTCTCGCTCTCGATCAAGGCGCGCGAGGTCGAGGAGGAGAAGAAGGCGATGGCCGAATACGGCTCGTCGGATTCGGGCGCGAGCCTCGGCGACATCCTCGGCGCGGCGCTGTCGCGGCGCGGCGAGAAGGAGAAGGAAGAGAAGGAGGAGAAGTAGTCGTCAGTCGTCAGTTTTCAGTTGTCAGTAATCGATGGCATCTACCGAGGACTGATAACTGAGAACTGACAACTCGACCGAAAGCCGAGGGCTGACGGCTAATCTTGACGCTGGCTCAAGGGTTTGGCACGCTTTGGGGTTGATCCCGCGAAGCCGAGGACAAGAGCGTGGCCATGACCAAATCCGAGCTCATTCAGCGCCTGGCCGAACGCAACCCGCACCTCTACCAGCGCGACGTCGAGCGCATCGTCACGGCCATCTTCGACGAGATCGCCGCGGCGCTGTCGCGCGGCGACCGGGTCGAGCTGCGCGGCTTCGGCGCCTTCTCGGTCAAGCGCCGCGATGCCCGGCTCGGCCGCAACCCGCGCACCGGCGACAGCGTGCAAGTCGAGCAGAAGCACATCCCCTTCTTCAAGACCGGCAAGCAGCTGCGCGAGCGGCTCAACGAGGAGATGTGAAGCTCGTCCACTGGCTGGTGACGCTGCCGATCGCGGTCGTCGCCATCCTCTTCGCCGTCGCCAATCTCGACAGGGTGCGGGTGGGGCTCTGGCCGCTGCCCGATGTCGACATGCCGCTCTATCTCCTGGTCCTGGGCGCGCTGGCGCTGGGCTTCCTCGGCGGCGAGCTGGCCGCCTGGATCAATGGCCGGCACTGGCGGCGCGAGGCGCGCAAGCGGCAGCGGCGCATCGAGGCGCTGGAGCGCGAGCTGGCGGCGAAGGCGCCGGCAAAGGGCGCGGCGGACCTGCCGATGACGGGCCGCGGGCGCGATTGACTCGCGCAGGCGGTGCAGCTACCTCCGATATCATGCGCATCCTGGGCTATTCGGAAGTGGTGGCCGCCCTCGATCCGCCGTCGCTGGTCGAGGCGTTGCGCCAGATGTTCCGCGCCGACGCGGCGGCGCCGGGGCGCCACCATCACGCCATTCCCGTCCCGGGAGGCACGGAGGCGAGCCTGCTGCTGATGCCGGCCTGGCAGGCGGGCCGCGACATCGGCGTCAAGCTGCTGACCATATTCCCCGACAATCCCGCGCGACAGGAATCTTCGATGGGCGGGTCTTATCTGCTGTTCGACGGCAAGACCGGCAAGACGCTGGCGCTGATCGACGCGGCGGCGCTCACGCTGCGCCGGACGGCGGCCGCTTCGGCGCTCGCCGCGAGCTACCTGGCGCGGCCGGATTGCGAGCGCCTCCTGATGGTCGGCACCGGCGCGCTCGCCGCGCATCTCATCGAAGCGCATGCCAGCGTGCGGCCGATCGGCAACGTGCTGGTCTGGGGCCGCGACCCGCAAAAGGCGGAGAAGCTGGCGCATCGCCTGACCCGGCACCGCCTCCGGGTCGCCGCCACCTCCGACCTCGCCAACGCCGTGCGCGGCGCGCATATCGTCTGCTGCGCGACGCCGAGCGAGACGCCGCTGATCGCCGGCCATTGGCTGCCGCTCGGCGTCCATCTCGATCTCGTCGGCGGCTTCCGGCCGGAGATGCGCGAGGCGGACGACGATTGCGTCCGCCGCGCCCGCGTCTTCGTCGACACCCGCGCCGGCGCGACCGCCGAGGCCGGCGACATCGTCCAGCCGCTGGCATCCGGCGTGCTGCGCGAGGACGACATCGCCGGCGATCTCTTCGAGCTGACGCGCGGCAGCCGCGCCGGCCGGCGCTATCACGACCAGATCACGCTGTTCAAATCGGTCGGCACCGCGATCGAGGACCTCGCCGCCGCCAGGCTTGCGCTCGAGCACGTGGTTTACTCGAGCGCGCATTCGACGCTTTGACCCGGAAAGACGATGCAAAAGAACCCGATCTTCTGCGCCATCGACACGCCCGACCTCGCCCAGGCGCGCGCCATCGCCCAGGCGGTGCGCAACGTCGTCAGCATCAAGCTCGGGCTCGAATTCTTCACCGCCCACGGCCCCGCCGGCGTGCGCGAGGTCGCCGGCAAGGCGCCGCTCTTCCTCGACCTCAAGCTGCACGACATCCCCAATACCGTGGCGGGCGCGGTGCGCGCGGCGGCGGCGCTCAAGCCGCTGCTGCTGACGGTGCATTGCAGCGGCGGCAAGGCGATGCTGCGCGCCGCGGCCGAGGCGGCCAAGCAGGCGGCGCCGGACCGGCAGCGCCTCAAGCTGCTGGGAGTGACGGTGCTCACCAGCCTCGATGACGGCGATCTCGAAGCGGTCGGCCAGCGCGGCCCGGCCGCCGAGCAAGTGCGGCGGCTCGCCTTGCTGGCGCGCGACTGCGGCCTCGACGGCGTCGTCTGCTCGCCGCTCGAAGCGGCGATGCTGCGCCAGGCCTGCGGCCCCAATTTCCTGCTGGTGGTGCCCGGCATCCGCCTCATGGGGCTTGCCGCGGGCGACCAGAAGCGCGTCATGGGGCCGCGCGAGACGCTCGCCGCCGGCGCCGATTTTCTCGTCATCGGCCGGCCGATCACCGGCGCGCCCGATCCGGCCGCGGCGGCGCGCGCCATGCTGGCGGCGGCGCGATGAGCATCGCCGCCAAGATCTGCGGCCTCACCACCGCCGAGGGCGTCGCGGCGGCGGCGCGCCACGGCGCGCGCTATGTCGGATTCGTCTTCTACCCGCCGAGCCGGCGCAACGTGACGCCGGAACTCGCCGGTGCGCTCGCGGCGGTGGTGCCCGCCGGCATCACCAAGGTCGGGCTCTTCGTCGACGCCGACGATGCGAGCCTCGCGCGCGCGGTGGCGGGCGCGCCGCTCGACCTCTTGCAGTTCCACGGGCAGGAGAGCCCGGAGCGCGTGCTCTGGGCGAAGCGGCGCTTCGGCAAGCCGGTGATGAAGGCGATCGCGGTGGCCTCGGCCGCCGATCTCGACCGGGCGCCGCGCTATTACGGCGCCGCCGATCTGCTGCTGTTCGACGCCAAGCCGCCCAAGGACGCGGTGGTGCCCGGCGGCAACGGGCTCGCCTTCGACTGGGAGCTGCTGGGCGGGAGGCGCTGGCCGGTGCCGTGGATGCTGTCGGGCGGGCTCACCGCCGGCAATCTCGGCGAGGCCGTGCGCCTGACGCGCGCCACCGCCGTCGACGTCTCCTCCGGCGTCGAGCGCGAGCCGGGGGTCAAGGACCCCGAGAAGATCGCGGCGTTCCTGGCGCGGGCGCGGGAATTGTAGGCGGCGCGCGCAGCGCGTCGTCGCTGACGCCGCAGCGTGCGCGCGAGCCCCACGGTGCGGGCTTTCGCGATTGCATCCTTCGACGAGCTCAGGAGCAATCGCTGGCGCCCGCAGCGGACAAACCCGCTGCGCTGGTTTGCCTAGTAATCGGCGCGGTCGTCGACGCCGTGGCCGCGCTTGGGCACCAGCACCGTGCGCTCATAGGTCATGAAGACGGTGCCGTCCGCCTTGCGCCCGGTGGTGCGCACGGTGACGATGCCTTGCGTCGGCCGCTTCTCCGACTCGCGCTTGGCGATGACTTCGGATTCGGCATAGATCGTGTCGCCGGCGAAGACCGGGGCGACGAGGCGGATGTCGTTCCAGCCGAGATTGCCGATGGCCTTCTGGCTCACGTCGCTGACGCTCATGCCGGCGACGATCGACAAGGTGAGGCAGCTATTGACCACCGGCCGGCCGAATTCCGACTTCGCGGCATAAGCCGCGTCGAAATGCAGCGGATGCTGGTTCATGGTCAGCAGCGTGAACCAGGTGTTGTCGGCCTCGCTGATGGTGCGCCCGGGCCGGTGCTCGTAGACGTCGCCGAGCACGAAATCCTCGTAATACCGGCCATAGCTCTCGCGATATCTCGAAGGGCCAACCGGCTTTGCGATGGCGACCATGGCGCGTTCCCATGCTGGTGGACAGGGCGCAAGAGCGCATCCCCCGTGACTTGCCGGGACAACTAGGCTACCAGACCCGTCGGGACAAGGGGAGGGAGCCATGGACGCATCGTCGCCGTCACCCGACGCGACCCGGGCCGAGGCGGGGCTTTCGCCGACCATCGCCGAGCGGCTGGCGCGCTTCATCGCCGGGCTGAGGCTTTCCGACATCCCCGCTTCCGTCGTCGAGCGGGCGAAATATCTGATGCTCGACGCCGTCGGCATCGCCTTCGCATCGGGACGCTTCGATTTCGCCGAGCGCACGGTCGCGGCGATGCGCGGGCTCGGCGGCGCGGGCGAGGCGGCGGTGATCGGCTTTGCCGAGCGGCTGCCGCTGCGCGACGCGGCGCTGGTGAACGGCGTGCTGGTGCACGGGCTCGATTTTGACGACACCCATCTGAGCGGCGTGGTCCATACCGGCGCCAGCCTGTTGCCGGCGGTGCTGGCAATGGCGGCGCGCGAGCGCGCCTCGGGCGCGGCGGCGCTCGCCGCTTATATCGGCGGCGTCGAGGCGGCGGCGCGCCTGGGCGCGGTCGCCAAAGGCGGCTTCCACCAAGTGGGGTTCCACCCGACGGGCCTCGTCGGCGCGTTCGCCTGCGCGCTCGCCGCCGGCAGCCTCATCGGGCTCGACGCGCAGGCGCTCGCGACGGCGCAAGGCATCGCGCTCTCGACCGCGTCGGGCTCGCTCGAATTCCTCGAGGACGGCGCCTGGAACAAGCGGCTGCATCCCGGCTGGGCGGCGGTGGCGGGGATCACCGCCGCGGCGCTGGCGCAAGGGGGCTTCGTCGGCGCGCGCAAGCCCTATGAGGGCCGCTTCGGGCTCTATGCGAGCCACCTGCAACAGCGTTTCGCGCCCGCCGATCTCGCTCTCGCCACCGCCGGGCTCGGCGCCGCGTGGGAGCTGCTGAAGGTCGCGGTGAAGCCCTTCCCGGCCTGCCATTTCACCCATGCCTGCATCGACGCGGCGATCGCGCTCGGCCGCGAGGCCGGACCCGACATCGATGCCATCGGCGAGATCCGCGCGCTGGTCCCGGCCGAAGTGGTGCAGACGGTGTGCGAGCCCGTCGCCGGCAAGCGCCGGCCGGCCAACGCCTATGACGCGCAGTTCTCGATCCCCTACGTCGTCGCCAGCGCGTTGCGCCACGGCCGCTTCACGCTCGCCGAGCTGACCGCGGCGGCGATCGCCGACCCGGCGACGCTGGCGCTGGCCGAGCGCGTCCATTACGAGGTCGATCCGCGCTCGGGCTTCCCCGATTTCTATTCGGGCGAGCTGGTGGTCGGCTTGCGCGACGGGCGCGTCCTGCGCCGGCGCGAGCACGAGAACCGCGGCGCCGCGACGCGGCCGCTTTCGTCCGCCGACATCCTCGCCAAATTCGAGGACAACATGCGCAGCGCCGGCGCCGCCGGGCGCGCGGCGGAGATCGCGGGGATCATGCTCGCGCTCGAGGACGCGCCCGACATGCGCCGCGTCGCCGATGCGCTCGCCGGATCTCCGTCTTCCCCACCGCGGGAGAGGGCTGGGTGAGGGGACGCGCGGCGATCGGCGGAGCAGCCCTCCTCACCCCGGCCCTCTCCTCCCGCCGGGAGGAGAGGGGGAAGGAAGCGAAGGGGAAAACAGGAGACGGTCATGCGGAATGAACGGGCGGCGAAAGACGACGAGGCGCTCATCCTCGACAGCGTCCGGCGCTTTCTCGAGCGCGAGGTGAAGCCTTTCGTCCACAAGCTGGAGCACGACGACACCTATCCCGCCGAGATCGTCGAGCGGATGAAGGCGCTCGGGCTTTTCGGCGCCACCATCGCCGCCGAGCATGGCGGCCTCGGCCTCTCCACCACCACCTACGCCAGGATCGTCGAGCTGGTCTCGACGGTGTGGATGTCGCTGAGCGGCATCTTCAACTCGCACCTGATCATGGCCGCGGCCGTGCAGCGCTTCGGCACCGACGAGCAGAAAGCCCGCTTCCTGCCGCGCTTCGCCGCGGGCGAGATCCGCGGCGGCCTCGCGCTCACCGAGCCCGATTGCGGCACCGACTTGCAGGCGATCCGCACCACGGCGCGGCGGCAAGGCGACCACTACGCGATCAACGGCACCAAGACCTGGATCTCGAACGGCATCCACGGCCAGTGCTTCGCGCTGCTGGTCAAGACCGATCCCGCCGCGAGCCCGCGCCATCGCGGCATGAGCCTCTTCCTCGCCGAGAAGGGGCCGGGCTTCACCGTGAGCCGCAAGCTCGAGAAGCTCGGCTACAAGGGCATCGATTCCGCCGAGCTGGCGTTCAGCGACTACCGCATCCCGGCCGACCGGCTGATCGGCGGCGTCGAGGGACGCGGCCTGCAGCACGCGCTGGGCGGGCTCGAGCTCGGCCGGATCAACGTCGCGGCGCGCGGCGTCGGCGTGGCGCAGGCGGCGCTCGACGAGGCGGTGGCCTACAGCCAGGTGCGCAAGACCTTCGGCAAGCCGATCTGCGAGCACCAGGCGATCCAGCTCAAGCTCGGCGACATGGCGACGCAGGTGCGCGCGGCGCGCCTGCTCACCGAGGACGCCGCGCGCATCTACGACAAGGGCGAGCGCTGCGACATGGAAGCCGGCATGGCGAAGCTCTTCGCCACCGAGGCGGCGGTTCAGTGCAGCCTCGAATCCATGCGCATCCACGGCGGCTACGGCTATTCCAAGGAGTTCACGGTGGAGCGGCTCTATCGCGACGCGCCGCTGCTGGTGATCGGCGAAGGCACCAACGAAATGCAGCGCCTCATCATCGCTCGCCAGCTCATCCAGCGGAATCCGGTCTGATGCCGCCGCTCCAGGGCGTGCGCGTCATCGCCGTCGAGCAATACGGCGCCGGTCCCTATGGCACGATGCAGCTCGCCGATCTCGGCGCCGAGGTGATCAAGATCGAGAATCCGAAAGAGGGCGGCGACGTGGCGCGCCGCGTCGGCCCCTATCTGCTCGGCGAGAACGACAGCCATTTCTTCCAGAGCTTCAACCGCAACAAGCGCAGCCTGACGCTCGACTTGAAGCAGCCGGCGGCGCGCGAGGTGATGGCGGCGCTGGCGCGCAACGCCGACGGCGTGCTCGATAATCTCCGCGGCGACTTGCCCGAGCGGCTCGGCCTTACCTATGAGGCGCTCAAAGCCGCCAATCCGCGCATCGTCTGCGCGCATCTCTCGGCCTATGGCCGCAGCGGCTCGCGCGCCTCCTGGCCGGGCTACGACTATCTCATGCAGGCGGAGGCGGGCTATCTCTCGCTCACCGGCGAGCCCGACGGGCCGCCGGCGCGCATGGGGCTTTCGGTGGTCGACTACATGACCGGGCTTTTCGCCGGGCTCGGGCTGCTCGCCGGCATCATCGCCGCGCGCGCCAGCGGCGAAGGCCGCGACATCGATGTCAGCCTCTATGACTGCGCGCTGCAAAATCTGAGCTATCTCGCCACCTGGTATCTCAATGAGGGCCATGAGCAGAGGCGCGAGGCGCGCTCGGCCCATCCCTCGCTGACCCCGAGCCAGCTCTACCGCACCAAGGACGGCTATATCTTCCTGATGTGCAACAAGGAGAAATTCTGGCCGGCGCTGTGCCAGGCGATCGAGCGGCCGGGGCTGGCGCGCAACCCGGACTTCCGCAGCTTTTCCAACCGGCTCGCCAACCGCGCGCGGCTCACCGCGCTGCTCGACGCGACCTTGAGCCAAAGGACCACGGCGGAATGGCTCGAGCGCTTTGCCGGCACGGTGCCGGCGGCGCCGGTGAACGGGCTCGCCGCCGCGCTCGACGGCGATTTCGCGCGCGAACGGCGAAGGGTCGTGGCGATGCCGCATCCCGCGCGTCCGGATTTCCGGGTGGTGGCGACGCCCTTTGGCGGCGCGGCGGTGCCGCCGCAGCCGGCGCCGGCGCTGGGCGCCGACACGGAGGCGATCCTCGGCGCCTGCGGCTTCAGCGCCGAGCGCATCGCGACGCTGCGGCGCGAGGGCGTGATCTGAAGGGACGCAGGACGAAGCCGCCCGACCCTTGATCAGGGAACTACTCCAGAGCTATGCTCCACAGCGTGGACATGCCCTATCGCCAACGGCTCATTCCCAAGGGGCTTGCAATCGCGGAGGCGACATGCTGAACGAGCGTCAACGCATGGTCCGGCAGACCGCGCGGAAATTCGCCCAGGCCGAGCTTGCCCCGACCGCGGCCCAGCGCGACCGCGAAGCTTCCTTCCCCAAGGAGGCCTTCGCGAAGATGGGCGCGCTGGGCTTCCTCGGCATGACGGTTCCCGAGCAATTCGGCGGCGCGGGCGGCGATTTCGTCTCCTACTATTTCGCGCTCATGGAGATCGCCGCCGCCGACGGCGCCGTCTCGACCGCGGTGCAGGTGCATAACTCCCTCGTCTGCATGCCGATCCTCAAATTCGGCAGCCCCGAGCAGAAGAAGCGCTTTCTCGAGCCGCTCGCCGCCGGAAAGATGCTCGGCGCCTTCTGCCTCACCGAGCCCGACGCCGGCTCCGACGCCGCCGCGATCAAGACCAGGGCGCGGCGCGAGGGCAACGGCTTCGTGATCGACGGCGTGAAGCAGTTCATCACTTCGGGCAAGAGCGCCGATCTCGCGATCGTCTTCGCCGTCACCGACCCGTCGGCGGGCAAGAAGGGGATCTCGGCCTTCATCGTTCCGACCGCGACGCCGGGATACAAGGTGGGGCGCGTCGAGCACACGATGGGGCAGCGCTCGACGGATCATTGCCAGATCGTCTTCGACGGCTGCCGCGTCCAGCCCGATCAGATGCTCGGAGAGGAAGGCCAGGGACTGGCGATCGCGCTCGGCACCATGGAAGGCGGCCGCATCGGCATCGCCGCGCAATCGACCGGCATGGCGCGCGCCGCCTATGACGCGGCGCTCGCCCATGCCAAGACGCGGCAAACCTTCGGCAAGCCGATCATCCATCACCAGGCCGTGGCCTTCTATCTCGCGGACATGGCCACCGGGCTGCAAGCGGCCGAGCTGATGGTGCTGCGCGCCGCGAGCCTGCGCGACGCCGGGCAGCACTGCCTCAAGGAGGCATCGATGGCGAAAGTCTTCGCCACCGAGATGGCCGAGAAGATCTGCCGCAACGCGATCCAGATCCACGGCGGCTACGGCTATCTCTCCGACTTCCCGGTGGAGCGCATCTATCGCGACGTGCGCGTCTGCTCGATCTATGAAGGCACGTCGGAGATTCAGCGCATGGTCATCAGCCGCCAGCTCGCGATGGAAGAGAGCTTCCAGGGCATCGGCGACGGGCCGTGAGCGGGCGCGCCGCTGTTTGCGCGGCGGCTGGAAGAGATGAGCGGAGCGAGAAAGCGCTGGGACCGGCGTGTTTGACGGCTTTCAACACAAGCGCATAAACGTCGGCGGGACCGACATCGCCTATGTCATCGGCGGCTCGGGGCCGCCGGCGCTGCTGCTGCATGGCTTTCCGCAAAACAAGGCGATGTGGGCGCGCGTCGCGCCGGCGCTTGCCGAGCGCTTCACGGTGATCTGCGCGGATCTGCGCGGCTACGGCGATTCCGCCAAGCCCAAATGCCTGCCGGACCGCTCGAACTACGCTTTCCGCGCGCTCGCCGAGGACCAGCTCGGCCTCATGCGCCAGCTCGGCTTCGAGCGCTTCCATCTCATCGGCCATGACCGCGGCGGGCGGACCGGGCACCGCATGGCGCTCGACCATCCCGAAGCGGTGCTGAGCCTCGCCGTGATGGACATCGTGCCGACCTACGCCATGTTCATGGAGACCAACCGGCACGTGGCCGGCGCCTATTGGCACTGGTACTTCCTTTCGCAGCCGGAGCCGTTTCCGGAGCGCCTCATCGGCAACGATCCCGATTTCTTCTACGAGACCTGCCTCCTCGGCTGGGGCGCCGCGAAGCTCTCCGATTTCGATCCCGAGATGCTGGCGGAGTATCGCCGCTGCTGGCGCGATCCCGGCATGATCCACGGCTCCTGCTCCGACTACCGCGCCGGCGCGAGCATCGACCTCGAGCACGACGCCGCCGATATCGAGCGCAAGGTGACCTGTCCCACCCTCGTCTTCTATGGCTCCGCGGGCGTCATGGCGAAGCTCTTCGACATTCCCGCGCACTGGCGCCGGCGGTGCGCCAACGTCAAAGAGGCATCGCTGCCGGGCGGCCACTTCTTCGTCGATCAATACCCGAAGGAGACGGTCGACATCCTGCTCCGCTTCCTGTACGAAGCCCGCTGAGGCGGGAGAGCCTGATGACCCTTCCCTGGGCGAAGCCGGCGGGCGGCGGCGCGGCGCCGAGCCAAGCACGCATGACGGTCGCGGTGGTCGGCCTCGGCAATATCGGCGCGGCGATCGCCGGTTCGCTCTGCGCCGCAAACCGCCACGACGTCATCGCCTGCAGCCGCAAGCCGTTGCAGCACCTCATCCTCGAGCGGGACGAAGGCACCGTCGAGGTGCCGCTGCGCACGCTGACCGATCCGGCCGCGGCGACGGTCGTCGATTGGGCGCTGCTCTGCACCAAGGCGCATCTGACGCCGGCGGTGGCGCCGTGGCTCGCGCGGCTCTGCGGCCCCCGGACCCGGGTCGCGGTGCTGCAGAACGGCATCGAGCAGGCGCGCCGCGTCGGCCCTTTCATCGGCGAGGCCACGGTCGTTCCGACCATCGTCTATTACAACGGCGAGCGGATCCCGCCCGATCGCGTCCGCCTGCGCCACGTGTCGAAGGATGACTTCGCCGCGCGCGACGACGCCGACGGCCGCGCCTTCGCCGCGCTTCTCGCCGGGACGCCGCTGCATGTGCTGCTGAGCGCGGAGTTCGAGACGCTGGCCTGGCGCAAGCTGCTGATCAACGTGATCGCCAATCCGATGACCGCGCTCACGCTGCAGCGCCAGGCCGTGCTCCGCCACGAGGCCATCCGGGAATTCTCGCTGGCCGTGCTCGAGGAGGCGGTGGTGGTGGCGCGGGCCGAGGGCGTCAGCCTCGCCCCCGACGAAGCCGCGCGGGTCATGGCGACGACCCTCACCTATCCGCCGGAGGCCGGCACCTCGATGTATTTCGATCGCCTCGCCGGGCGAACCCTCGAAGCGGAACCGCTGACCGGCGCCATCGTCGCGATCGGCAAGCGGCACGGCATCCCGACGCCGCTCAACAGCGCGCTGCTGGCGCTGCTGCGCGCCATCAGCGACGCCGCCGAAAGCGGCCGCTGAGGAGCGTTTGCGATGCCCTTCGCGCCGTTCAATTTCCAGCGTTGGCTCGCCGACAATGCGGCGCTGCTCAAGCCGCCGGTGAGCAACAAGCTGGTGTTCGAGAACACCGGCATGGTGGTGCAGGTAATCGGCGGGCCCAACCGGCGCGTCGATTTCCACGACGATCCCGTCGAGGAGTTCTTCTATCAGCTCAAAGGCGACATGGTGCTGAAGATCGCCGAGGGCGGCCGCATCCTCGACGTGCCGATCCGCGAAGGCGAAGTGCTGCTGATCCCGCCGCACGCGCGGCACTCGCCGCAGCGGCCGGTGCCGGGCTCGCTCGGCCTCGTGGTCGAGAGCGCGCGGCGCGCCGGCGACATCGACGGCTTCGAATGGTACTGCTTTGCCTGCGGCGCGCTGGTGCATCGCGTCGAAGTGGCAGTGACCAACATCGTCGCCGACCTGCCGCCGCTCTTCGCCGCCTTCGAGGCCGATCCCGCGGCGCGCACTTGCCGCGCCTGCGGCGCGGTCCATCCCGGCAAGGAGCCGCCGCCGGGCTGGGTGAGGCTCTGAGGCGGGGCGCGGACTCCGCCCTCGGTGTACGCCCCCGACACAAACTGCGCTCTACGCCGGGGGCGTAGGAGCGGGGAGACGTCAGCCTCGCCCGCGATCTTCAGCAGACCTCGGATCGTTTCAAAGCGCTCGGTCGCGACACCATCATCGTAGACCTGCCCCCCTCCGCCGCCAAGGCTCGCGCACCCGACCCGGCTAAAGGGGATTGTAATAGATGACCTTGCCGCGGGGCGCGAGCTGCTGGATCAGATCGAAGTCACTCGTGTTCGCCGTCAGGACCGGATAGCCGATCTGACACGCCGTCAGGAAGACAAGCACATCCTGCATGAGCTTGCGGCGCTCGGGCACTCCCAAGCCTTGGGTGCGCACCAGCGTGCCGGTGATGATCCCTGCCTCGACATAGGCGTCACGATCCGGCGCCAGGGTGCGGTAGGCGCGCACTCTGGCCAAGGCGTTCCTGATGAACTTGAACGCTGTCGACGTCTCCGGATGCGCCGGATCCAGGCGTCCGAACGCATAGGCGAGCTCGGCGATGCAGACGCTGCTGTGGAAGAGATGCGATCCGGCGACCAGTCGCCGCGCGCCGGGCGGCAGCAAATTCCCTCACAGCCTTGCACAACTTTTCCGGGTAGAATAGCATGCCATTGCGCGGGTGAACGCGGCATCTTGTATGCGGGACGACGGCGAGGCGCGGACGACGAGCGGGGGCGGAATGGTCGGGAGCAGCTCGCCCCGGTTGGCCGGGATAGCAATGATCGCGCTGAGCCTGCTGATATGGTGCGCCATCGCGCGCGCCGACAAGCCGCCGGCAGAGCCGCTGTTGCGGCTGGAAACCGGCATGCATACGGCGTCCATCAACGGCATCAGCGTCGACGCGCGGCGCCAACTGCTGCTGACCGTCTCCGACGACAAGACCGCGCGGCTGTGGTCGCCGACCGACGGAAGGCTGGTCCGCGTACTGCGCCCGCCGATCGGCAGCGGCGACGAAGGCAAGCTCTATGCCGGCGCGCTGTCGCCCGACGGCGCAATCGCTGCCATCGGCGGATGGACCGGATACCAATGGGATGGCGCCAACAGCATTTACCTCTTCGACACCGGCTCCGGCAAACTGTTCCGCCGCCCGACAGGCTTGCCGGAGGTGATTGATTCACTGGCATTTTCGCCGGACCGGGAGCTGCTTGCGGCGGGCCTGGGTAAAGGGGGCGTGCGCGTCTGGCATACGGGCGATTGGAGCGTTGCCTGGAGCGATGCGGACTACGGAGATGCTGTCTATGGGTTGGCGTTCAGCACGTCGGGCGAGTTGATCGCCTCTAGCTTGGATGGATATCTGCGGAGCTATGACAAACAGGGCAGGTTGAGACAGCCCAAGGTGAAAGCGCCCGGCGGGACCCGGCCGTTCGGCGTCGCCCTCTCGCCGGACGGGCAGCGGGTCGCCATCGGCTATGAGGACAGCGCGCGCGTCGATATCGTTGCCTGGCGCGACCTGCAGCGCCTTGCGAGCCCGGATGTTACGGGCATTAATGACAATTTGGCGCACGTCAGTTGGTCGGCGGATGGCAGAACGCTGTTCGCCGGAGACCGGGCCACCAATGACGCAGGACGCCGGATCATCCGCGCCTGGTCGGATGGTGGGCGCGGCGCCTATCGCGACCTGCCCGTGGCGGGCAATGCCATTTTTGGGTTGGCGCCTCTCGCGGGTTCGGATGTGGCGTTCGCATCGGGCGAACCGAGCTGGGGCGTGCTGCGCGGCACGGGAGGGGTCGATCTCTTGCACGCCCCGGCGACAGCGGATTACCGCGGCGCGGCTGCCCAATTCAAGCTGTCCTCGGATGGTAAGCAGGTGCAATTCGGCTTCGAACAGTCCGGGAAACGGCCGGCCGTGTTCGCGCTCGCCGAACGGAGGGTGATCGGCGGGCCGAGCAAGGATCCCAGCCTGGCCAGCCCCAGGCTTTCCAGCCCCGGAATGACGGTCGAACATTGGGAAGATGACACGGCGCCGACGCTGAACGGCAAGGCGCTCGAGCTGGAAACTCACGAAACATCGCGTGCCGTTGCGATCGACGGCGAGCGCCTGTTGCTCGGCACCGAGTGGTCCTTGCGCCTCTTCGACAAGAAAGGCGCGCCGCTCTGGTCCCAGCCGGCTCCAGAAGCCGCATGGGCCGTCAATGTCACGCCGGACGGAAGGCTGGCGGTCGCGGCCTTCGGGGACAGCACGATCCGCTGGTATCGGATGCGCGACGGCGCGGAGCTGCTGGCGCTCTTTCCGCATGTCGACGGCAAACGCTGGGTGGCATGGACGCCGCAAGGCTATTACGACGCCAGCGTCGGCGGCGACGAGCTGATCGGCTGGCATGTCAATCGCGGCAAGGACCGCGAGGCGGATTTCTTTCCGGCAAAACAGTTCAGCGACCGGTTCAACCGGCCGGATATCGTGGCGCTGGTGCTCGACACCTTGGACGTGGACGAAGCAATACGGAGAGCCAACGTGGCGGCCGGCCGCAAGACGCCGGCGCCGGTCGCCAGCCTGCTGCCGCCGGTGGTGAAGATCCTGTCGCCTCCGGATCTGTCCTCTGTGGCGAGATCGCCGGTCGACGTCACCTATCTGGTCCGATCCCCGACGCCGGTGACCGGCATCACTGTTCTGATCGACGGCAAGCCGGCGACGACAATGCCGCCGACCGTCGTCACCTCAAGCGCGGAAGGCAGCGTGGCAACCGTGTCGGTTCCGATGCCGCGGCACGACGCGGCGATCTCGCTGGTGGCGGCGAACGCCCAGGCGACGGGCGAGGCCGACGTGGTGCATGTCGGCTGGCATGGCGAGAAGGACTGGTATAAACCCGACCTTTATGTGCTCGCCATCGGGGTGGCGCATTACAGGGACACGAGCCTCGATCTGCACTACCCGGCCAAGGACGCCGCGGACTTCGCGAAGCTGGCGAAGGCCCAGGAAGGCGGGCTCTACGGTCATGTCGAGGTGCACGTGCTGCCGGACAAGGATGCCACCCGCGAGGGGATCCGCAGGGGCCTGAGCTGGCTGAAGAAGACCACCACCCGCGACGTGGCGATGCTGTTCCTGTCGGGCCACGGGCAGAACGACGCGAGCGGGCATTATCACTACCTGCCTTACGACGCCGACCAGTCGGATCTGGACCTGACGACGATCCAGGATTTCGAGATCGAAGATTTCCTCGGCAAGGTGCCGGGCAAGGTGATCGCCTTCCTTGACACGTGCTTCGCCGGCGGCGCCGGCGGCGTCAAGGGACCGACGCAGCCGGACATCGACCGGCTGGCCAACCAGCTTGCCGCGGCGGACAAGGGCATCGTGGTGTTCACCTCTTCGACCGGCCGGCAATTCTCGCAAGAGAGGGACGAATGGCAGAACGGCGCCTTCACCAAGGCGCTGGTGGAAGCGATCAAGGGCGGCGCCGACTATCAGCACGACAAGCGGATCACGATCGCCGAGCTGGAGGTCTATCTATCGCATCGCGTCCAGGAGCTGACCCATGGCGACCAGAGTCCGGCCTCGGCCAAGCCGAAGACCATTCCGGACCTCGTCATCGCGACGGTGGTGCCGTGATGCAGAGACGCCGGCTGCTGGGCGCCTGCGCCGCGGCATGGCTGTGCGCCGGGCGGGCGATCGCCGAGGTCTCGGCCGAAGGCATTCGCGTGCTGGCGCGCGAGAAGTCGCTGGCGGAACAGTTCCTGGTGCTGCTCGACGATTTCGGCCGCAAGGATGTGGAGCGATATGCCAGGGGCGTGACGCTCTACGCCGAAGCGAAGGCGGAGTTCGACGGGCTGATCTCGGCGCTGGAACATACGTTGGACCAGGCACAACCCCCGGACCAGTCGGCGGCCTTCCAGTCGGCGCTGAACGCAGCGGTCGACAAGCGGGTGGCGTTCACCGATTTCGTCCGCAACACAGTCCTGCCGCAGAGCGGCGCGACGACGAAAGGCATCGGCGGCTTCATCGCGGTGATCCCGGATCTGATCAAGGCGCTGACCGATGCCGGGATTTCGATCTGGCGGGAATATCGTTCCGCCGGCGAGGCGCGGCGGAAAGAGATGCTGGAGGAGCTGGAGGCATTGCGCTGGCCGGCGTTCAAACCCCGGCAGGATTGAGAGCTGCGGCGCGCTTACTGAGGGGCGTAATAAATCACCTTGCCGCGGGGCGCGAGCTGCTGGATCAGGTCGAAGTCGTTCGCGTTCGCGGTCAGGACGGGATAGCCGATCTGACACGCCGTCAGGAAGACAAGCACGTCCAGCAGGAGCTTGCGGCGCTCGGGCGTCGGCAAGCCCTGGATGCGCACCAGCGTGCCCGTGATGATCCCTGCCTCGACATAGGCGTCGCGATCGGGCGCCAGGGTGCGGTAGGGCCGCACCCTTGCCAAGACCTCCCTCATGAAAAGCAGCGTCGCCGGCGTGTCCGGATGCGTCGGATCCAGGCGCCCGAAGCTATAAGCGATCTCGGCGATGCAGACGCTGCAATGGAAGAGAGGCGATCCGGCGACCAACCGCCGGGCGCCCGGCGGCAGCTTGCCCTTGCCCGCATCGAGATAGACGCAAGTGTCGAGCAGGACCGGCCCGACCTCGGCCGGAACGACGTCATCGGGAACGAAGGCCAGCCCGTCGCGCCGACGCAGCGGCTTGCGTCGCTTCTGCGGCCTTACCCGCCGGAGCGGGGTTTCCAGGTCAAGGGGCGATGTCAAAATCCGCCTTGAGCCGGCCGCCCTGGCTCACGAGCCACTCGCCGAAATCATCCCCGACGGCGAGAGAGGCCAGCGCCAGCTCCACCAGTCGGGTGTCGGAGGTGATGCCGGTTTTCTCCTTCGCCGCGGCGACGAGCCGCTCATTCAAGCGGGCGCTGAGGAGATGGGTTTTCTCGCCTTCGAGAAGGCGGCTGGACCGGGCGGCCTCGAGCGCGAAGCGCGCCTTCGCGACGGCGAGCGGCTCCGGACGCGCGGCGGCTTTCCCGGCCCCGCGCTTGAGGCCAGAAGCGGCGCGGCTTTTCGTCGAGGTCATGCGGCGCTCCTTTGTCTTACAGAATAGAACGATCCGTATGACGAATCAATGGCGGACCGTGCCAAAGAGCGGCCGCGCGGAAATGGAGTAGCGCCATGGGCGAGCATGACGCCACCCACGCCGATGCCATAGCTACCCCGGAAGGCCCGCGCGCAGCAGCATGGCGCGGTGGTGGTCGCGATCTTCCTCGTGCTTGTAGTGCTGCGTCGCGAGATACGCGCTCACCGAAAATGCCGGCGCTTGCGCCAGCACCGCCTGCGCGAGCGCCTGGGCGCGCGGCATGTCGTCCATGGCCGCGTGGCAGGCGGCAAGGAAGGCATGCTGGCCATGATCCGGTTGCGCGACATGGCCGAACGCCTCGATCGCTTCGGAATAGCGCCGCGCCACGAAATAGGCGCGGCCGAGATGGCTCCAGAAGCGTTCGGGATGATACGGATTGAGGCGCATCGCCTTTCGGATCCATTCGATGCCCTCTTCGGCCCGACCGATCCAGGTAAGCATCTCGCCCTGCTGCACAACGATCAGGTCGTCATTCGGATTCAATGCGAGCGCTCGCGCCTGATGATGCAGCGCTCGCTCATGATCGTGGCTCACGACAAGATTCGTGGCGGCAAGGATGCGATGGACGTCGCTATCGTTGTCGTCCAGTCCCCGTGCGATCCGCAGCTCATCGCGGATCGCCCGAAGGGTCGCGTCGACATCGGAACACCAGCCGCGCACGTAGCTCTGGCCCAGCGTGCATGCCCTCCAGGCATGAGCGTGGGCGTAATCGGGGTCGAGCGCGATGGCGCGTTCCAGCATCCGCAACGCCTGGACATTGTCCTCGCAGTGCGAGCGATGATGCAGCAGCTTGCCCGCGAGAACGAGTTCCCACGCGGCGAGATTTTCCGGCGTCTTGCGCTTGACGCGCTCGCGCGCCGCGGCTTCGACGCGGCCGGGCAGCACGGCGGCAATCGCCGTGGTGATCTCGTCCTGAATGTCGAAGATGTCCTTGAGCTCGCGGTCGTAGCGTTCGGCCCAAAGATGATGGTCGCCCTCCGCCTCGATGAGCTGAACGGTAACGCGCACGCGGTTGCTCGATTTGCGCACGCTTCCTTCCACCACGTATTGCACGCCCAGCTCCTTCGCGACGCTCTGCACGTTGACCGCCTTGCCCTTGTAGACGAAGACGGAATTACGCGAGATCACGAAAAGCTCGTGGAAGCGGGAGAGCTCGGTCAGGATATCTTCGGTCAGGCCATCCGCGAAGAATTCCTGCTCGGGATCGCCGCTCATATTGGCGAAAGGAAGGACGGCGATGGTAGGCTTGCGCGGCGCCGGCGACGGCTGCGGCGCGGTCACGCCCGTGCGTTCCGAGGCGATGCGCCAAACGCGAACCGGCCGGTCTATGTTCTTGAGCGCCTGCTCGCCGGCGTCTTCGGCCGCAAAAGGGACCTTGCCGCGCGCATGGTCGAGCACGGTCTGCGAAACGCAGATGCCGCCCGGCTCCGCCAACCCCTCGAGGCGCGCCGCTATATTGACGCCATCGCCATAAACGTCGCCGCCATCGATAATCACGTCGCCGAGGTTGATGCCGACGCGAAACTCGATGCGCGCTTCGCGCGGCACGGCGCGGTTGCGCTCTTTCATCGCGTCTTGCACGAGGACGGCGCAGCGCAGCGCGTCAACGACGCTTGGAAACTCGAGCAGCATGCCGTCTCCGGTGGTCTTGACGATGCGGCCACGGTGCTCCTCGATCGCGGGATCGACCAGCTCGCGACGCAGCGCCTTCAGCGCGGCAAGCGTCCCTTCTTCGTCGCGCCCCATGAGACGCGACCAGCCCACGATATCGACCGCCAGAATCGCGGCGAGCCGGCGCTCGGAACGCGATTGGTCGTAGACCTCGCTCGGCATGGCGGTAACAGCCCCGTCACAATCGGTGGAGTGGTGATCCTAGCAGAGAGCGGCATAGGGCATAAGCGATTGCAGAAAACAGCGCACGAGACACTATATATACGTGTTTCAAGGAATTTTTTCTCTTATAAAGAGCCTCCGGCGCCTGCTGGCGCGCGAGGATCAATGGGGTGACAGCCGGCGCAAAACCGGACCAGGCGTTGCCTTATCCAATCCAGCTTTGAGCCGGGAGGTGAAGCCGTCAGTGCGAGGGCGGCGATGGCGCTGCTGCCACCTTCCGCGAGAGACGACGGATGGCCGCGCTCGGCCGGAAGGCGGGCGCTCGCGCCTTCGCGGACGCGCGATCGGCGCCCGTTCAACCGGCGCACGCCAGAGCCGAGCGTCCACGGCCGGCGCAGCGGATAAAGCGGCCCCGGCCTTGCCGCATTTGAGTGCACCGCGGCTTCTGGGGTAAAAGACCGCTCCTGCAAGCGGCGGCGGAAAGTCCGGGGTTCATGGCGTCTCCCAACACCTATCGCGGCGGGCCTGACGAGCGCGGGCGGTTCGGCGCCTTCGGCGGCCGCTATGTCGCCGAGACGCTGATGCCGCTGGTGCTGGATCTCGAACGCGCCTATGCCGCGGCCAAGGCGGATCCGGGCTTCGCCGCCGAGCTCGGCTATTACCTCAAGCATTACGTCGGCCGGCCGAGCCCGCTCTTCCTCGCCGAGCGGCTGACGCGGCGCTGGGGCGGCGCCAGGATCTATCTGAAGCGCGAGGACCTCAACCACACCGGCGCGCACAAGATCAACAACGTGATGGGCCAGATCCTGCTGGCCCGCCGCATGGGCAAGCGCCGCATCATCGCCGAGACCGGCGCGGGCCAGCACGGCGTCGCCACCGCCACGGTCTGCGCCCTCTTCGACATGCCCTGCATCGTCTATATGGGCGCCACCGACATCGAGCGGCAGAAGCCCAACGTGCTGCGCATGAAGCTCCTGGGCGCCGAGGTGCGGCCGGTCCATGCCGGCACCGCCACCTTGAAGGACGCGCTCAACGAGGCGCTGCGCGACTGGGTGGCGAATGTCGAGGACACGTTCTATATCATCGGGACGGTGGCGGGCCCGCACCCCTACCCCGCCATGGTGCGCGATTTCCAATGCGTCATCGGCGAGGAGGTACGAGCGCAGATGCTTGAGGCCGAAGGCCGGCTGCCCGACACGCTCGTCGCCTGCATCGGCGGCGGCTCCAACGCCCTGGGCCTCTTCCATCCCTTCCTCGACGAGCCCTCGGTGCGGATCATCGGCGTCGAGGCGGCGGGCCTCGGCCTTGAGACCGGCAAGCACGCGGCCTCGCTCACCGGCGGCTCGCCGGGCGTGCTGCACGGCAACAAGACCTATCTGCTGCAAACCGCGGACGGGCAGATCCTCGACGCGCATTCGATCTCGGCCGGGCTCGACTATCCCGGCGTCGGCCCCGAGCACGCCTGGCTCTACGAGCAGAAGCGGGTCGAATACGTCGCCGTCACCGACCAGGAGGCGCTCGACGCCTTCCAGCTCTGCACTCGGCTCGAAGGCATCATCCCGGCGCTGGAATCGGCGCATGCGCTGGCGCATGCGGCGAGGCTGGCGCCGCGGCTCGCCAAGAACAATCTCCTCGTCATCAACCTCAGCGGCCGCGGCGACAAGGACATCGACAGCGTCGCCAAGGCTTTGGGGATGGCGCCGTGAGCGGCCGCATCGCCCGGCGCTTCGCCGAGATCAAGGCGGCGGGCCGAGCCGCGCTCATCCCCTATCTCACCTGCGGCGATCCCGACGCCAAGACCTTCGCGCGCCTCTTGGCGGATCTGCCGGCGAGCGGCGCCGACCTCATCGAGATCGGCATGCCGTTCTCCGATCCGATGGCGGACGGGCCGTCGATCCAGGCGGCGGGGCTACGCGCGCTCAAAGCGGGCATGACGCTCAAGGAGACGCTGGCGATCGTGCGCGCCTTCCGCGCCCAAGACGCCGCGACGCCGGTCGTGCTGATGGGCTATTACAACCCGATCTTCATCTATGGCGTGGCGCGCTTCCTGGCGGACGCCAAATCCAGCGGCGTCGACGGGCTGATCGTCGTCGACTTGCCGCCGGAGCATGACGAGGAGCTGTGCCTGCCGGCGCTGGCCGCAGGGCTCGACTTCATCCGCCTTGCGACGCCCACCACCGACGACCGGCGGCTGCCGACGGTGCTGAAGCACAGCGCCGGCTTCGTCTATTACGTCTCGGTCGCCGGCGTCACCGGCACCAAATCCGCCGACGCGCAGTCGGTCGCCGAAGCGGTGGCGCGGATCCGGCGCCAATCGAGCCTGCCGGTGGCGGTGGGCTTCGGCATCCGCACGGCGGCGCAGGCGGCGGCGGTGGCGCTGAGCGCGGACGCGGCGGCGGTCGGCTCGGCGCTGGTCGAGGAAGTGGCCGCGCATCTCGACGCGGCCGGCAAGGCGCAACCCGAGCTTGTCGCCGCCGTGCTCGGCCGCGTGCGCGCGCTGGCCGACGGCGTGCGCGGCGCGCGGCGGGTCCCGGCGTGAGGCGGCGATGAACTGGCTGACCAATTTCGTCCTGCCCAAGATCCGCGCCGTCGTGGCCAAGAAGGACGTGCCGGACAATCTCTGGCACAAATGCCCGAATTGCGGCCAGATGCTGTTCCACCGCGACCTCGAAGCGAGCCTCTTCGTCTGCGGGAGCTGCGGCCATCATTTGCGCCTGCCGCCGGAGCGGCGGCTGGCGCTGCTGTTCGACGAGGGCCGCTACACGGCGATCGAGCTGCCCAAGACCCTGGTCGATCCGCTCAAGTTCCGCGACCGCCGGCGCTACACCGAGCGCCTCAAGGAGGCGCAGGCCAAGGCCGGCGACCAGCGCGACGCCTTGGTGGTGGCGCATGGCACGCTGGCCGGGCTCGCCATCGTCGTCGCCGTCTTCGACTTCGATTTCCTGGGCGGCTCGATGGGGATCGCCGTCGGCGAAGGGCTGCTGGCCGCGGCGCGGCTGGCGGTGATGCAGGACGCGGCGCTGCTGGTCGTGCCGGCCTCGGGCGGCGCGCGCATGCAGGAAGGCATCCTGTCGCTGATGCAGATGTCGCGCACGACGCTTGCGGTGGAGATGGTGAAGGAGAAGGGGCTGCCCTATCTCGTGCTGCTGACCGATCCCACCACCGGCGGCGTCTCCGCCTCTTTCGCCATGCTCGGCGACATCACGCTGGCCGAGCCGGGCGCGGTCATCGGCTTCACCGGCGCGCGGGTCATCCAGGAGACGATCCGCGAGAAGCTGCCGGAAGGCTTCCAGCGCGCCGAATACCTGCTCGAGCACGGCATGGTCGACATGGTGGTGCCGCGCCGCGAGCTGCGCGACACGCTGGCGCGGCTGCTGGGCCTGCTGCGCCGCCCGGAGCCGCCGATGCAGGCGGTGCCGGTCGGCGGCTAAGGCGCTTCCAAGGGATTGGCCTTCACGGGGCGGCCATCGCCGATGGCGGTCAGCACGGAGAGCACGGAGGACGCGGAGAAAAATAAAATGAATGCCTCTCGCGGCGGCGTTCGCGCCGAGCCGCCCGTCCTTTCTCCGTGACCTCCGTGCCGCCGCGGTGGAAGCGAGCACGGCGCAATGGACCGGTTCCTCGCGCCCGCCATGCCGGGAGCCGGGGACCAGGAGTCCGGTGTTGATGGTCGATGCGATCCTGGAACGGCTGCTGCGGCTGCATCCGAAGCTGATCGACCTGTCGCTCGACCGCGTGCGGCGGCTGCTGGCGGCCTTGGGCGAGCCGCAGCGCTGCCTGCCGCCGGCGATCCACGTCGCCGGCACCAACGGCAAGGGCTCGACCATCGCCTTCCTGCGCGCCGCGCTCGAAGCGGCGGGCCTGCGCGTCCATGCCTTCACCAAGCCGCATCTCATCCGCTTCAACGAGCGCATCCGCCTTGCCGGAAGGCTGATCGACGACGCCCTGCTGGCGGCGCTGCTGGAGGAATGCGAGCGCGCCAATGGTGGCGCGCCCATCACCTATTTCGAGATCACCACCGCCGCCGCCTTCCTCGCCTTCGCGCGCGCGCCCGCCGACATCCTGCTGCTCGAGACCGGGCTCGGCGGGCGCTTCGACGCCACCAACGTCATCGAGCGCCCGGCGCTGGCGGCGATCACGCCGATCTCGCTCGACCACCAGCATTTCCTCGGCGAGACGGTGGCGGCGATCGCCGGCGAGAAGGCCGGCATCATCAAGCCCGGGCGCCCGGCGGTGCTGGCGCCGCAGCCGGAAGCGGCGCGCCGCGTGCTGAAAGCGCGCGCCGAAGCGCTGGGCGCGCCGCTCTTCGCCGCCGGCAGCGACTGGCAGGCCGGCGCGACGCCGGACGGCATGCGCTATGAAGGCCGCCGCTGGCCGCGCCTCGACCTGCCGAAGCCGGGGCTGATCGGACCGCACCAGATCGAGAATGCCGGCACGGCGCTCGCTTGTCTCGACGTGCTGGAGGCGGTGACGCTCGACCCGCCGGCGCTGGCGCGGGGGCTCGAGACCGTCGCCTGGCCGGCGCGGCTGCAACGCCTTTCCCGCGGCCGGCTCGCGGCGCTGCTGCCGCCGGGCGCGGAGCTGTGGCTCGACGGCGGGCACAATGCGGGCGGCGGCGCGGCGCTGGCGGCGGTGGCGCAAGCCTGGCAGGAGAAGCCGCTGCGTCTCGTCTTCGGCATGCTGGCGAGCCATGACGCGCGCGCCTTTCTCGCGCCGCTGGCGCCTTTTGCCGCCTTCCTCGCGGCGCTCGCCATTCCCGGCGAGGCGAACGCCATCCCGGCCGAGGACGGTGCGGCGGCGGCGCGCGCGCTGGGCATCGCCGCCGAGCCCGCCGCCGGCATCGCCGCGGCGCTGGCGCGGCTCGGCGCGGAGGCGCCGCCGGGGCGGGTGCTGATCTGCGGCTCGCTCTATCTCGCCGGCCGGGCGCTGGCCGAGAACGGATCGCAACCTATAGACTAAATCCTATCTTTACCTGCAACCGATATAATCGCGGGTTGCCGGCAACGGGTGCGCGCCGAATCCGGCTTTCGCCCAGGAGCCCGCGATGCCCAGCCTGCGCCTGCACCGCCTCGCCGCGGCGGCGACCCGCCCGCTTTCGATGCTCGCCCGGGCAAAAGAAGGCTGGCAGCCCAGCTTCCGCGCGCATGTCATCGCCCTGGCGATCGCCAGCATGCTGCCCTTGGCCGGGCTCGGCGTCTATTCGACGCTGCGGCTGGCGGCGGGCGAGCGTGCCGCCGACCAGAGCGAGATCGTCGGCACCGCGCGCGCCGTCGCCACGACGATCGAGCAGAACTTTCGCCACCACCTGAGGATCCTGCGCGCGCTCGCGACGCGGCTCCCTCGGGAGGACGCGGATTTGGCCGATTTCTACGGCAATTGCGCCGCGCACGCCGCCGAGAACGACGGCTGGATCTTCCTCGCCGACAGCAGCGGACGACAGATCCTGAACACGCGGCGGCCGCTTGGCGCCGCCCTGCCGACGGTCGCGCCGACGCGCGACTTCGCCGAGGCGGTCGCCACGGGCGAGCCGCGCATTTCCAACCTCCACGCCGGCATGATCGAGCCGCAGCCGCAAGTCGCGGTCTACCAGCCCATCATCGAGGATGGCCGCGTGACGCGCGTTCTGGGCATCGTGTTTGCGACGCGCGCGCTCAACGCGCTGCTGCGCGCGCAACATCTGCCGGAGGCGTGGATGGTTGCCGCCATCGACCGCGACGGCACCATCGTCGCCAATCCCGATGACATGGCGCCGGTTCTCGGCCACCAGGCGAGCCCGGAGATCCGCGCCCTCGCGGCGCAGCGGAGCGAAGGCTTCCTCCACCTGACCAACCGCCGGGGCGTCGCGGTCCATGTGGCGGCGGCACCGTCGGCGCTGTCGGGATGGACGGTGGTGGTCGGCATTCCCGCCGCCATCATCAACGCGCCGCTTCACCAGACGTTGCGGCGGTTCGCCGTGGCGGGCGGCGCGCTGCTGCTGCTGGCGCTGGGCGCCGCGGCGCTCATCGGCGGCCATCTCGCCAAGGCGATGAGGCAGCTCGCCGGCGCCGCCGGCGCGCTCGCCCGCCACGAGCCGATACCGGCGACGCGCTCGACGGTGCGCGAGGTGAACCAGGCAGCGCGCGCGCTGCGCGATGCCGGCAACGCGCTCGCCGAGAGCGCGGCGCAGCTTCGCCGCAGCCAGCAGCACCTGCTGAAAGCCCAGCACGTCGCCCGCATGGGCAGCGTCGAGCACGACCTCAAATCCGGCAAGATCGAGTGCAGCGACGAGGTCTTCCACATCTTCGGCGTCGATCGCGCCGGCTTCGACCTGAACCGGCGGAACATGCTCGCCCTGATCCATCCGGAGGACCGCGACCGGTTGCGCGAAGCGATGGCGGCGGTGCGGCCCGGCATCGATCGGCAGTCGCTGGAGTGCCGGATCGTCCGGCCCGACGGCGAGATCCGGATCGTGCGGCGCGAGGCGGAGCCGATCCTGGACGAGAGCGGCGCGCCCTGCCGGCTGTTCGTAACGCTCCTCGACGTGACCGAGCAGCGCGCGGCCGAGGAGCGGCAGCGCCAGCTCGAGCGGGAGCTGCTCTCCGCGCAGCAGCGCGAGGCCGACCGGCTGCGCGACAGCGAGGCGCGGCTGCGCCGCAGCCAGCAGCATTTGGCGGTCGCCCAGCGCGTCGCGCAAACCGGCAGCGTGCTCTACGACGTCGCCACGGAAACCGAAGAATGGTCGGACGAGCTCTATCGCACCAACGGATTGAAACGCGGCGAGCAGCCGGCAACCTTTGCGGCGGTCCTCCCGCTCGTCCTCGAGGAAGATCGCGCGAAGCTCGTCGCGGTCAAGGCGGCGGTGGAACGCGGCGAGCAGCCGGCGCCGATGCAGTATCGCCTGCGCCGTCCCGATGGCGAGCTGCGGACGATCCTGCTCGATGTCGCGCCGCTGGGCGATGACGACTGCCCGCCGAGCCAGGTCGTCGTCACGTTGCGCGACGTGACGGAGCTGCGCGCGGCCGAAGAGCGCGAGCGCGATCTCGAGCGCCAGCTCCTGCACGCGCAGAAGCTCGAGGCGCTGGGCACGCTCGCCGGCGGCGTCGCGCACGACCTCAACAACGCGCTGGTGCCAGTGCTGGCGCTTGCCAAGATGACGATGAGGCGGCTCCCGGAAGGCAGCCGCGAGCACGCCAATCTCGCCACCATCCTGAAGGCAGGCGAGCGGGCGCGCGACCTGGTGCGCCAGATCCTCGCCTTCAGCCGCAAGGACGCGCCGACGCGCCAGGCCGTCGATCTTGCCGCGCTCTTGCGGGATTCGCTGCGGATGCTGGCCTCGAGCCTGCCGGCGACGATCCGCATCGACGAGGCGATCGAGGAGGTGCCGCTGGTCTCGGCCGATCCCGGCCAGCTCCACCAGGTCGCGATCAATCTGATGGTCAACGCCGCCCATGCGATCGGCGACAAGATGGGCATGATCGCGGTCAGGCTGGACGCGGAGCCTCCTCCGCTGCCCGACGCGGGCGGCAACGACACCCTCGCGCCGATCGTCCATCTCGCGGTCGTGGACACCGGCTGCGGCATGGACGAGACGACGCGGCAGCGCATTTTCGAGCCGTTCTTCACCACCAAGCCGGTCGGCGAAGGCACCGGCCTCGGCCTCTCGGTGGTGCATGGCATCATCGCCCAGCATGGCGGCCGGATCGCGGTGGAGAGCCGGCCGGGCGAGGGCACGCGCTTCGACATCTATCTGCCGGCGCTCTCGGGCGAAGAGGAGGCAGAGCAGCTCGAGACCGCGGCGCTGGCGATTTGAACCGGCGAGCGCGGGCCGGCGGTTCTCCGCCGCGAGCGGCCGGAACCGCTCAGTGCCTCAGGAAGGCGCGATAGAGATCGTCGAGGCGGAAATCGACGATGCCGCGCGGATGCTCGATCGGGCTCGCCACCGCGCCGCCGTCGATATAGTTGAAGCCGGCGCCGAGCGCGACAACGACCCGGCTCAGCGATCTGGCGCCGTGAAGATAGCTCGGGATCCCCGCCTTCTCCGCGGCGCGGGCGAAGCGGTTCATGTACTGCATCAGCGCGGCCTCGGAGCAAGAGATGTGGGCGATGTCGCAGCCGATCGCCGCGGCGCCGCAGCCCTTGACGTTGGCAAAATCGGCGACGTCGACCGGCAGGCTCAGCATGAAGCCGCGGCACAGGCGGCGCAGGGTGGCGGTGATCTCGATGAGCCGGGACTGAGGCGCGCCGGCGGGCACGCCGGCGACCTCCATCATCAGATATTTCCCGGCGCCGTCGGGCAGGTCGCGGCCGAGCGCCGCCAGGTAGTCGCGCCGCCGCCCGGCGGCGGAAAGCGTCTCGAAATGCACCGGCAAGGTCAGCAGGAGCTGGCGGCCCTCGCGCGTCAGGGCGGCGAGGTCGCGCAAGACGTGCCGGCAGAGCTTACCGTCGAGCCGCGCGCACTCATCGACATCGTCTTCAACCAGCGCCTCGGCATCGCCCAAGACGCTCGCGCCGTCCGCCGACAAAATCTGGGCGGCGCAGAGATAGGCGGAGACCACATTGTGCGAGCGGTCCCAGATCGGCCGATAGACGGCCCGGAAATTGGCCAGGAGATCCCTGCCGCGCGGCGGCGCCCGGCGCGGCTCGGGCGGCGCCTCGGCTGCCTCGATGAATTCGAGGTCCTCCGCGCCTTCGAGCGAGGCGCAGAGCTGGTCCGTGAGGGAGATGGTCTCGAAGTGGAGGGTGCCGTCGACATGCGTCACCGCGGTCTTGACCTCGAGCAGGTCGCCGCCCTTCTCCCCCAGGAGCGCCATGGCGATCTCGTCGGCGATCGCCCGGCATTTCACCTTCGCCTGATCGGCGGTCAGGCGGGCGAAGACCATGACGTAGGTGAGGCTGTCGACGCTGGTAAAGATGTCGCCCTGGGCGAGGTGGCGCTCGATGATGTTGCGCGCCATGTGGTCGGCGCGGTCGGCGATGCGTTCCCAGCCGGCGCCGAAGCGCTCCTTGACCTTCTGCAAGCCGATGAAGTTGATCCGTCCCGAAAACAACGCGCCCTGGCCCGACTGCACCAGCATCGCCTTGAGCCGATCCTCGAAGGCGCTGGGCGCCGGCGGAGCGGCGACGACCGCGCGCGGGACCGGGCGCCGCCTCGGCCGCTGCTCCTCGCGCTCCGGCGCCAGCAGATCGGCGAGGCCGCGCCGCAGCCGGTAGAGCATGCCGTGCTTTGCCACGGGCGCCGCCTCGCGCTCAGCGGCCGGCGAGGCACCGGTCGATGCGGCTTGCGAGATCGTCCGGGTCGAAAGGCTTGGCAACGACGTCGCAGGCGCCGAGATGGCGCGCGATCTTGAGGAAATCGGTGTTGCCGATGCGGCCGCCGCCGGAAATGGCAATGATTCTCGCCTGAGGCGCGAGGGCGCGGATCTCGGTGATGGTCTCGATGCCTTCCTGCTCCGGCATGATGATGTCGGTGACGACGAGGTCGGGACGCTCGGCGCGGAAAGCCGCCACGCCGCGCTTGCCGTCCTCGGCGCTCAGCACGCGGTGGCCGCGATCCTCCAGAATTTGGGCGATGGTCTCGCGCACGATGACGTCGTCGTCGATCACCAGAATCTTCGCCACCGGCCGTCTCCCGATAGCGGGCAGCGGCCGACTGGACTCGGCGCCACGGCAGCCCCCGCGGAACGATGCGGCTGAGACTAACCGGCGGCGATTGAGAAACGATTAGCACGGCACACGCATATATTGCGGCGCTCCGCCAAAAGGCGGATCCAGACTAAGGAAAACTACCTATGATGTCAGAGGACGGATTCGACCCATTCGACGAGCTTGCTCTTGGGCAGCGCGCCGATCTTGGTCGCCGCCACCTGGCCGTTCTTGAACAGGATCAGCGTCGGAATGCCGCGCACGCCGTATTTCATCGGCGTCTGCGGGTTCTCGTCGACGTTGATCTTGGCCACGGTCACCTTGCCGTCGAGGTCGCCGGCAAGCTCTTCGAGGAAAGGCGCGATCATCTTGCAGGGCCCGCACCACTCCGCCCAGAAGTCGACGAGCACCGGCCCCGGGGCGCGCAGCACATCGGCGTCGAAGGAGGAATCGGTAACCTTGGTGGGGACGCTCATGAGCCTCTCCTGCTGCGGCCGGGCAAAACATTAGGGGAAGGCGGAAACGAGCGTCAAGGCGGCGCACGCGCCCATGGCGCAGGGCTGACCGGCGAAGAGCAAGGCTTGAGGCGAAGCGGCCCGCGAGCGGCGCGGCCCGCCGGAAGCCTTCGAGAAAGCCGCCCGCGCTTTGCTTTTGACTCGACCGGCGGCGGTCCCATAATCAGCCGCAGCGACCGGGGGAATCGAGGGGATTCAAACAGATGCCGCGAGTTCAGGGCCTGATGTCGCGCCCGTCGGCGGCGCCGTGCGAAGGGCCTCTCCGATGACCGCCGCCGCGGCAGAACCCCAGAAGATCGTTGCGCCGCTGACGCCCGCGGCGATCTTTCTGGTCGTGACGGTGACCCCCGGCGACGACAGCCGTGCCGCCGCGAGGTCGCTCTGCGGCGACCTCGCGGCGCTGGTGCGGGCGGTCGGCTTCCGCGACCTCGAAGGCGAGCTTTCCTGCGTGATGGGGATCGGCTCCGAGGCATGGGACCGGCTCTTCGGATCGCCGCAGCCGGCGGAGCTGCACCCTTTCCGCGAGATCCGCGCGGGCACGCGCCATGCCGTCGCCACGCCGGGCGACCTGTTCTTCCACCTCCGCGCCAAGCGCATGGATCTCTGCTTCGAGCTGGCGGCGCAGATCATGGCGCGGCTGGGCGCCGCCGCCGCGCCCGCGGACGAGGTGCACGGCTTCCGCTATTTCGAGGAGCGCGACCTCCTGGGCTTCGTCGACGGCACCGAGAACCCCGCCGGCCAGGAGGCGATCGACGCCGCGCTCATCGGCGAGGAGGACGCGGCCTTCGCCGGCGGCAGCTATGCCATCGTGCAGAAGTACCTCCACGACCTGCCGGCGTGGAATGCGCTCAGCACCGAGGCGCAGGAGCGCATCGTCGGCCGCACCAAGCTTTCCGACATCGAACTCGACGACAGGATAAAGCCCAGCTCCGCGCACAATGCGCTGACGAGCATCGTCGAGGACGGCAAGGAGATGAAGATCCTGCGTGCCAACATGCCTTTCGGCCGAGTGGGCGAGCGCGAGTACGGCACCTATTTCATCGGCTACGCCCGCTCCCCTCGGAGGATCGAGCAGATGCTGACCAACATGTTCGTCGGACGGCCGCCGGGCAATTACGACCGGCTGCTCGATTTCAGCCGCGCCGTCACCGGCAGCCTCTTCTTCGTGCCCTCCGCGACGCTGCTGGAGAGCCTTGGCCAAGAAGCGCCCGCCGCCGAAGCCTCGCCTTCCCCACCCGTGGCGCGCGACGGCTCGCTCGGCATCGGCTCGCTCAAAGGAGACCCAAGCCATGAATAACCTGCACCGCGAGCTTGCCCCGATCTCCGCGGCGGCGTGGGCTGAGATCGAGGAAGAGGCGCAGCGCACGCTGAAGCGCCACCTCGCGGCAAGGCGCGTGGTGGATGTGAGCGAGCCCGGCGGCAGCGCGCTCGGCGCCATCGCCACCGGCCATCAGCGCAGCCTTCAGGCGCCGGCGGACGGCGTCATCGCCCGCCAGCGCGAGGTGAAGGCGCTGGTCGAGCTGCGCATCCCCTTCGAGCTCGACCGCCAGGCAATCGACGACGTCGAGCGCGGCGCCCATGACAGCGATTGGCAGAAGCTCAAGGACGCGGCGCAAAAGCTGGCTTTTGCCGAGGACCGCGCCGTCTTCGACGGCTACGCCGCCGCCGACATCGAGGGCATCCGCCAAGGCACCAGCCTGCCGAAGCTGACGCTGCCCGCCGATGTCCGCCAGTATCCCGACGCCATTGCCCAGGCGCTGAGCCAATTGCGTCTTGCCGGCGTCAACGGTCCCTATAGCGTGGTGCTGGGGGCCGACGCCTACACCGCCGTCGGCAGCACCGGCGATCACGGCTACCCGGTGCTGCGGCACATCAAGCAGATCGTCAGCGAGGAGATCATCTGGGCGCCGGCGATCGCCGGCGGTCTCGTCCTTGCCACCCGCGGCGGCGATTTCGCGCTCCATCTCGGCCAGGACATCTCCATCGGCTATCTGAGCCACAGCGACGCCGCGGTCCGGCTCTATCTGCAGGAGACCTTCACCTTCCTGCTGCTGACGACGGAAGCGGCCGTGGCGCTGATGCCGCCGGCGGCGAAGAAAGGGGCGCGGTGATCCGACGCGCCGTCCGAGCGGAGGTTTGGAGAATCGCCGGCCCGGCGCGGGCTCTCGCGGTTGCATCCTTCGACAGTCTCAGGAGCAACCGCTGCCGCCCGCCAGCGACGACGCTTTGCGGCGCGCTAGGGCGCGCGGCGGTCGAGGCCGCGCGGGGCGAGTGCCCGGTATCGGCTCGGCGTCACGCCATGGTGCCGCTTGAAGGTATTGGTCAGGGTCGAGAGAGAGCGGAACCCCGAGGCACGCGCGATCTCGCTCAGCGGCGCCTCGCTCGACCGGAGCGCCGCGGCCACCAGCGACAGCCGGCGGTGGACGACATAGGCATAGGGCGTGCGCTGCGTCGCCGCGTGGAAGGAGCGGATGAAGTGGTTGGCCGACAGGCCGGTCAACGCCGCGAGATCGGCGAGATCGATCGCCGCCGTCAGGTTCGCCTCTATATACTCGACGACCGCCTTTAGCCGGCGCGGGCTCAGCGGATGCGGCGCTCGGGCATTGATCGCCGCGCGCCGGCTGTGCTGCATGGCGCTCGAATGCCAGTGGACGAGATGGCGGATCACCATTTGCCGCGTCTGCGCGAGCAGCAGCGAATGCGCCTGTCCGCCGATGCCGCCGTAGAGTTCGAACTCGCTGATCAGCATCGCGAAATAGCCCTGCAGCCAGGGGTCCTTGACGGCGAGCAGCGGATCCAGGCGAACATCGATCGCGCCGGGCAAATTCTCCTCGGCATAGCGGGTCACGAGATCCGGATCGAGATAGAGGTGGAGAACTTCGCAGGTGCCGCCACGCACAAAATCCGATTCGCAATCATATGGATAAAGCGTCACGGAACCATGCTGCGATCCGGTGCCGAGGCATTTGCCCTTGACGAACATCGACACCGAGGTCGATCCGCCGACGTGATACATGAGAACGTGTTCGCGGAGGTTGCTCAGCCTGTTCCGCGACGCGGGCCGGTGCCATTTGGCGGCGATCGGACGGCCGCCGGCACCGGACACCACATAGTCCGGGCCGGTGCCGCCATTGCTGCCGAGAAGAGCGTCGAAGGCGGCGATCCGATTGGCTGCCCGATGGTCCATGCGCCTCTCCCATTCCCGCGGGGCACTTTCGAAAATCGCGCGTCGTTTTACAAAATCACTCCAAACTGCGGGCTTCCCGGCGCCCTGCCGCCGGCGCGCGTCATTGGCGTTTGACGGCCTCCGCAGACTAGTTGAAGTCTGTACGACATGTCGAGACGCGCGGTCGAGACCGCGCCAACCGTCCGCATGATTTGGGTGCGGTCGAGCAAAAACATGGGAGGAAACAGCATGAGCATCGGTATCATCCGACGGCCGCGCTTCAAACCCCGCATCGTTGCGGGCTTGGCCGCGGCGCTCCTCGGCGCGTTGGCGTCGTTGCCGGCGGAGGCGACGATCGCGTCTTGCACGACGGCCGATGTCCAGGCGGCGGCGCCTTCGGGAATGACGATCAAGACGATCCCGGACGGCCTCCTGCCGACGGGAGCGCCGACCGCTACCATGACGGGCGGCGTGCTGGACGTACCCGCCAACGCCGGCGCGGGCACGCCCGAATATTGCGCCGTCACGGGCACCGTCGTCACCAACCCTGCCACCGGCAAAACGGCAAATTTCGAAATCATTCTGCCGACCCCCAAGGCTTGGAACGGCAAGTTCCTGTTCTCCGGCTGCGCGGGGCTGTGCGGCCTGGTGTTCCCCGGCCCCACCGAGGGGATCGCCAAGGGCTACGCCATCGCCAGCACCGACGACGGACATACCGCGCTCAATGACGATGTGTTCGACGGCTCGTGGGCGCTGATTGCGCCCGGCGTCCCCAATACCGACGCGCTGACGGACTTCTACTTCCGCGCCGTCCACACCGTCATCGTCGCGGGCAAGTCGCTGGCGGAGAGCTGGGAGAAGGGTTCGCTATCGCATAGCTATTATACCGGCTGCTCGGATGGCGGGCGCGAGGGCATGGTCGAGGCGACCCGCTTTCCCGACGATTTCGACGGCGTCATCGCCGGCGATCCGTTCTTCGACATCCGCGGCGAGACGCTGGGCGGCTACAAGGACGCCAAGGGCCTGTTGCGCAGCAATCAGTCCTACATCCCGCCGGCCCTTCTCGCGGTCGTGGATGCGGCGATCTACGCCAATTGCGATGCGGCCGACGGCGTCGTCGACGGGCTGATCCAGAACCCGGCCAAATGCTCGTTCAACCCGGCAATGCTGCAATGCAAGGCCGGCACTACCTCGAATTGCCTCAACCCCGACCAGGTCGACACGTTGAACGCCTATTTCAACGCGGCGCGCGACCCGTCCGGACTCATCGCCTATGAGGGCTATCCCACCTCCGACCTCAACACCGCCCCGGGAGGAAGCTTTTTCGCGTGGGTGGAGGCGGCGGGGCCCGCGGCCAATATCGCCGCGGCCGAGCCCTGGGGGACCGCGCCGCCTGCGTCCTGGCTGTTCGCCGACAACATGCTGCGCTATCTCATCTACCAGGACGCCGACTTCAACAGCAACGCCGACTTCCCGTTCAGCTTCAGCAATATCGTCAGCGATGCGGCGGTGGCGCTTATCGACGAGCGCACGGAGGCCGGCGACGGCGACGTGCCGAGTGCAATCCAACCCTTCATCACCGCCAACAAGAAGCTCATTCTTTATCACGGCTATTCGGACGGCCTGATCACGCCTTATCGCACGGTGCGCTACTACGAGGATCTGGCGGCGATATCCGGCGGCTTCGGGACGCTTCAGGAGACCGTGCGGCTCTTCATGGAGCCCGGCATGTATCATTGCGGCGGCGGCCCCGGCCCCAACACCTTCGACACCCTGTCGGCGCTTGAATCGTGGGTGGAAGACGGCATCGCGCCGGAAGCCATTCCGGCCAGCAACCCGGTCACCGGGCGAACGATGCCGCTGTGCAAGTTCCCGGAGCAGGCGCATTACCTCGGCACCGGCGACGTCGACAACGCCGCAAACTGGATCTGCCCACCCAACGATCGCTCGCTGCTCGAAGTCGGGCCGGCCGGTCTCGCGGCCGGATTGGTGGGACCCCAGCTCCTGCCGGCCGTGCCGTCGCCTTTCGACCCGCCGGAGGGATCCGGACCAGACTGACCCGACCGATCGGACGGCCTCTCTCCAGACCGTCAACGACGGAGAAAGGCTTGCGCCGCCGCGGACGAACGCGCTTCGCGCGTTCGCCTAGGGCGCGTGGCGGTCGAGGAGCGCGGCGCTCACCGGCATGAGGCGCGGGCCTTCGGTCCAGAGGAGCGCGCAGCGTATGGCGCGGCCGGGATAGATCGCCGCCATCGCCGCGCGATAGGCGGCGAGCTGGTCGAGATAAGGCGCCGGCACTTCGGCCTCGGCGCGGGGCGGCGGGCGCAGCGTCTTGTAGTCGACGATCATCACCGCCCCTTCGCTCACCACCAGCCGGTCGATCTGACCGCTGAGCGCCTTGCCGCCGATGAGCGCCACCACCGGCACTTCCGCGCGCGAGCCCGGCGCGAAGAGCGGCGCGAAATCGGGGTGATCGAGCACCGCCAGGGTTTCGGCGGCAAGCGCCTCTTGCTGCGCCGGGGAAAGCCCGTGCACCGGCAGCGCCAGGAAGCGCCGCGCCGCCGCGCCGCGCGCCGCCGGCGGCAGGTCCGGCAGGCTCTGCAACAGGCGATGGACGAGCCGGCCGCGCAGCAGCCCCGCCCCTTCCTCGGCGCCGAGCGGCGAGCGCGCGGCGGGATCGGCGCTGCCCGGCCGCGACGGCGCCAGCGGCCGCGGCGGGGTCGGCTCCGGCGGCGGCGGCGCCTGCGCCCAGGCGGGAAGCGGCCCGGCGCGGCCGGCAAGCTCGGGCAGGCGCTCGCTGCGGTCGGGGGTGGCGCGCTGCGGCGTAGCCAGCCGCAAGCCCCGGCCGCGCCACAGCCCGCCGCCGGGCGCAAGCTCGACCGCCTCGGCGCCCGGCGCCGCGGCAAGCCCGCGCGCGACGAGGTGATACCAGCAGAGCTCGGCGGGCTTCTGCCGGTTGTGCCAGCCGCAGATATAGAGCCGGTCCTCGGCGCGGGTCAGCGCGACGTAAAGCAGGCGGCGGTATTCGGCCTCGCGCCGCCGGCGCGCCTCGGCGAGCGCCGCTTGCAAGGCCGGCGCGTCGCAGCCCTCATGTGCCCGCCACAGCGGCAGGCCGCGCTCCGTCCAGAGCAGCGGCAGCGCCTGGCGCGGCACCTGCAAGGTGTCGGGCAAGAAGACGATCGGCGCCTGCAATCCCTTGGCGCCGTGCACCGTCAGCACCCGCACCTCGTTGCGCCCGCGCTGCTCGAGATCGCGCTTCACCTCGGTCTCGCCGGTGGCGAGCCAATGCAGGAAGCCTTGGAGCGACGGCCCATGCATGCGCTCATAGGCCAGCGCCAGCGACAGGAACTCGTCGAGCGGATCCTGCGCCTCGGGGCCGAGCCGCGCCAGCGCCGCGCGGCGCCCGCCCAGCGCGCCCAGCACCTCGGCGAAAAGCTCGTAAGGCGGCACGAAATCGGCGCGCGCCAGGAGCGCGCCCAGCCGCGCGGCAGCGTCGGCGAAATCCTGCCGCTCGCCGCCGCGCCGGCGCAGCTCCCGCCACAGCGAGCCTCGGCGCGGGAAGGCGAGGTCGTAGAGCTGCGCCTCGTCGAAGCCGAAGAGCGGGCCTTTCAGCACGGTGGCGAGGGTGAGGTCGTCCTCGGGCAGCAGCAGGAACTGGCCCAGCGCCATCATGTCCTGCACCGCGAGCTGATCGGTGAGCAGCATGCGATCAAGGCCCGCGACCGCGACCTCGACCTGCTTCAAGGCGCGCACCAGCTCGCCGACGAAGGCGCCGCGCCGGCGCACCAGCACCATGACATCGCCGGCCTGAACCGGCCGGTCGCGCGCGGCGAGCCGCTCGCCGCGCTCGAGCCAGCCCCTGATCTCGGCGGCAATCGCCTGCGCCAGCAGCGCCTGCGGCGCGCGCTGCCGGCGCTGTTCGAGCGGCGGCTCCCAGGGCGACGCATCGGGCGCGCGGTCGGGCTCGACCGCAGGCCAAAGCTCGACCAGCCCGGCATGGCGCTCGCGGAACGGCAGGTGATGGATCGGCGCGCCGTCGAGCGCCACGCCGTCGCTCGCCTCGGCGCGGGCGAAGACGGCATCCACCGCGGCGAGCACGGCATCGGTCGAGCGGAAGGAGATGTCGAGATCGACGCTCTTCCAGCGCTGGCGCGCGGCGGCGACGCGCTTGGCGAAATAGTCGCGCAGGCGCAGGAATTCCCGGGGATCGGCGCGCTGGAAGCTGTAGATCGACTGCTTGGCGTCGCCCACGGCGAAGACGGTGCGGCGCTCGGCGCGCGCGCCCTCGCCGACGAAGAACTCGTCGGCCAGCGCCTGCACCACCTCCCACTGCTCCGGGTTGGTGTCCTGCGCCTCGTCGATCAGGATGTGATCGAGGCCGCCATCGAGCTTGAACAGCACCCAGGGCGCAACGCCGGGACGCTGGAGCAGATCGCGCGTCTTGAGCACGAGATCGTCGTAGTCGAGCAAGGCGCGCGCGTCCTTGTGACGCTCATAGGCGTCGAGCAGCGCCTCGCCGAGCCGTGCCAGCGCCAGCGTCGCGGCAAAGAGCGAGGCGGCGGCGCGCGCGCTCTTCATCTGCTCCAGCCGCTCGGCCTCGGCCGCGAGCGCCTGCGCCGCCGACGGCTCCTCGGCGGCGAGCTTCTTGGTCATGAGCGCGGCGCGGCGCTCGCCTTCCTTGGTGAAGAAGGCGGGGAGATAGTCCTCGATGGTCAGCGCGCGCTCCTCCACCGAGGCCGCGAGCCAGTCGGCGATGCATCGCCCGGCGCGCTGATCGGTGACGCCGCCTCGCAGCAGCGCCGCCGCCGCGCGCCGCAGCGCCGCGCCGTCGAAGGCGACCTCGGCCGAGGCGCCAGCGACGATCGCGTCCTCGCCGAGGTCGGGATTGACGTCGAGCGCGCGGGCGAGCGCGTCGGCAAAGCGCTCGCCGCCGCGGGCGAGCGAGCGGGCAAGGCGGGCGCGTTCGAGAGCGAGCGCGCCCATCAGCGCATCGAAGCCGCGCTCGCCGACATGTCGCGTCGCTTCGGAGAGCGCGGCGGCGAGCGTGCCCTCGCCGCCCTTGCGCGCCGCCGCCAGCACGCTCTCGCGCGCCACTGCCAGCGCCTCGGCGGCGCTGCGCTCGTCCATCACCGCGAAATGCGGCGAGACGCCGGCTTCGATCGGGAAGCGGCGCAACAGCGACTGGCAGAACGCGTGGATGGTCTCGATGCGCATGCCGCCCGGCGCGTCGAGCACGCGGGCGAAAAGCTGGCGCGCGCGCCGCAGCTCCTCTTCCTTCGGCATCGTGCCGGTGAGCGCCAGCAGCTCCTGCGCCAGCGCGCCTTCGTCGCGCACCGTCCAGGCGCTCAGGCGGTCGTTGATCCGGTTCGCCATCTCGGCCGCCGCCGCCTTGGTGAAGGTGAGGCAGAGAACGCGACTCGGCGGCGCGCCCGCCAGCATCAGCGCCAGCACCCGGTCGGTGAGCACCTTGGTCTTGCCGGTGCCGGCCGAAGCGGCGACCCAGACGGAGGCGGCGACATCGGCGGCCTCCTGCTGGCGCTTGCCGGGATCGGGCGCGGTCATTCGCCGCCCTCGCCGGCGATCGACCATTCCTTGACCCGCGCCAGGTGGCCATAGTCGGAATGGCGCGGCGCGCGCTCCGGCCGCGGCACCGCGCGATAGGGCGTGCAGGGATCGTCGAAGCCGGCAATGAGACGGCAGAGCCCCGCCAGTGCGTCCTCGACCAGACGCCGCAGCTCCTCCGCGCTCCGGGCGAGAGGAAACGCCTCGCCCGGCGGATCGCCGCCGGAGAGCCGCCAGTATTCGAGCGCGGAAACCGCCTCGGCGGCGATGCCGTCGAAGCCGCCGGCCTCGGCGATGGCGGCTTCGAGCGGAAGCTGCGGCGCGAAGCCTTGCCTCACTTCCTCGAGCCGGGGCACGCCGCCGGTCTTGTAATCCACCAGCACCAGCCCGCCCGCCGCGCCGCGGTCGATGCGGTCGGCCTTGGCGGTGAGCGTGAAGGCCCCGGCCGGCATCGCCAGCTCGAGCCGGCCGGAAAGCTCGCTGCGGATCAGCGCGCGATGGCGGCGGCGCTCGCGCTCCTCGGCGATGAACCAGTGGGCGATGCGCTCGAAGCGCGGCCACCAGAAGGCGCGCACGCCCGGCCGTTCCAGCGCCGCGCCGAAGGCTTCGGCGCCGAGCGCCAGAAGGCGCGTCTCGGCATCCGCCGGGAGGGCCGCGGGACAATCGCGCAGGAAGCGGTCGAGCGCCTGGTGGATGGCCACGCCGCGCTCGGCGGCGCCGGGATCGGCGTCGATCGGCTCGAGCGCCGGCAGGCGCAGGATCTTCTGCGCATAAAGCGCATAGGGATCGCGCATCCAGGTCTCGATCTGCGTCACCGAGAGCTGGCGCGGCCGCGCCGCCAGCGGCGGGCGCGGCTCCGGCGGCGCCGGCACGAGGCGGCGCTCGGGCTGGTCGAGCAGCGCCTGCCAGGCGAGCGGACCGCCGGATGGCGGCGGCTTCCAGGCGAGCCCCGCGGCGCTCATCACGGTGTCGAGGCGCAGCAGCCAGCGCGACGGCACGGTGGGCGCACCTTCGACGCGGCTGGCGCGCGTCAGGACGACGTCGCGGGCGCCCAGCGCCTGGACGAAATCATGTGCCGCGGCGCCGATGCGGCGCTCGGGCGGCGGCAGGCCGAAAGCCTGGCGCATCGGCCGCGAGAGCCAGGGATCGCTTTCGGCCGCGGGCGGCCAGACGCCTTCGTTGAGCCCGCCGAGGATGACGAGATCGGCCTGCTGGAGGCGCGCTTCGAGCAAGCCCCAGATGGCGAGTCGCGGATGCCGGCCATAACGCGGCCGCACCACCGGTCCCGCGATCAGCGCCGCAAACAGCGCCGGGTAGTCGCGCCCGGCCAGCGGCGGCAAGGTCCGTGCAGCCGACATCAGCTCCGCCAGGAACAAGGCTGCCGCCTCGCCCGCCTCGCCGCGCCAGAGGCGCTCGGCTCCGCTTTCGGCGTCGCTCGCCGCCAGCGCCTCGGCGGCGGCAACATGCGCCGCCACCAGCTCGCCAAGAGCGATCTCCGGCGCCGCCGCCGCGCGCAGCAGCGGCGCCAGCGCCGTTTCGAGCGCCGCGACCAGCCGGGCGAGGTCGCGCTCTTGCGGCAGCACCGCTTTGAGCCCGGCAAAGCCCGGCGCCGGACGCGGGCCGCGCAGCACCGCGGTCTCGAGCCGGCGCAGCAGCGCGCGGAACGCCTCGGGCGCGCGGCCGCCGGCGGCGAGCGGATGCTTCAGCGCCGCCAGCAGCGGCAGCGGCGCCAGCTCCTCTTCCGCGAGATCGAGCAGCAGGCGCAGGAAGAGGCCGGGCGGGGTCTTGTCGAGCGGCAGGCCGGCGCTGTCGTCGATCTCGACCTGCCAGCGCTTCAGCTCGGCGGCGACGCGACGCGCGAGGCCGCGATCGGGCGTGACCAGCGCCGCCGTCTTGCCGGGAGCCTCCAGCGCCTGGCGCAGCAGCAGCGCGATCACCGTCGCCTCTTCCTGGGGCCCGGCGCAATCGAGCCGCATCAGCCCGTCGAGCGCGCTCGCATCGATGCCGGAAAGTCCGCGCCAATGATGGCTCTCCGCCGACGGCCGCAGCGCCTCGGCGAGGAGGCGCCGGCGCGCCGCGGAGCCCGGGGCGAGGCCGGGCGCGGGCCAGTCGCGCACCATCGCGGCGTCGGTCTCGAGCCGGCGCAGCAGCAGCGCCAGGAGATGCTGGGGATGGGCGGGATCGGCGGCGACGGCGTCCCAATCCTCGATGCCGCGGTCGAGGCCGGGCAGCACGACGGCGCCGCGCGGCAGGCGCGCCACCACCGCCAGCAGCTCCGCCACCGCGGCGACGCCGCCCGTGAGCCCGGCGGCGATGATGCGCGTCCGCGGCGGGTCGCGGCGCCAGGACTCGGCCTGGGCGCGCAGCACGCGATTGCGCCGCTCGGCGGGGCCGATGCCGCCCAGCTCGGCGAGATGGCCCGGCCAATGCTCGGTGAGGATGGCGAGGAACGCCAGCACCTGCTGCCAATGCTCGGCGAAATGCGCCGGCACCAGCTCGGCGAGATGCGCGAAATCGCTGCCTTCGGTCTCGACCTCGTCGAGAAAGCGCGCCAGCGCCTGGGCGAGCGGCGCCGCCTGGCCGGGGGCGAGCGGCCCGCTGCCCCGCGCGCGGCCCCAGGCGAGCACGAGCTTGGTGAGCGCCAGCAGGCGCAGCAGCTCCGGCACGGCGGGAGGAATGTCGACGCCGCCCGAAGCGGCGCCGTCATCGCCGAGGAGCGCCAGCTCCTCGGCGTCGACATCGCCCACCGGGACGAGGCGCGGCAGCAGCAGCGCGCGGCCGGCGCTGGCGCGCAGGAACGCCTCGGCGAGCGAGCGCGCCGCGCGCCGCGTCGGCAGCAGGATGGTCGCTTCCGCCAGCGCCAGCGGGTCATCGCCGCTCTCCGCGACGAGGCCCGCGACGAGCGCGTCGAGGAAGGGGAGATCGGGCGGGATGGTGAAGAGCGGCATGGCGCTCAGGCTCGAAGAGCACCGAGCGCGCCGTCACCCCCCGCTCTTCTCTTCCCCCCCAATCCCCCGTCCCCCCTGCCTGTCCGTTACCGCTCCGTGCGATGGGTCGCGAGCCGCTCCTCGGCGAGTGCCAGGCCCTCGGGAGTGCCGATGTGATACCACTCGCCGTCATGGACGATGGCAGCGAGCCGGCCCGCGGCGATGGCGCGGTCGTAAAGCGGGTTGAGCGAGAATTTGCCCGGCGCCGAGCCGGCGAAGAGCCGCTTC
>Ga0187781_10000218_pt1 | contig 40903 bp, 31 predicted proteins | sample 0715_SJ02_MP02_2_FD_132447 | JGI IMG/M metagenome (GOLD analysis project Ga0187781, IMG submission 132447) | Tropical peat soil microbial communities from peatlands in Department of Meta, Colombia - 0715_SJ02_MP02_20_MG | ecosystem: Environmental > Terrestrial > Soil > Wetlands > Peat | place... | reverse complement strand
TCACCTCCAGTCGGATTCGTCAGGCCAGAATCTCGAGAGCGGACGCAATCATGTTTTTCGTCGACAGGACCGCCGAGATATTGGCCTGATACGATCGCGCCGCGCCCATGAAGTTGATTTCTTCCTCGGTTGGATTGATCGCCGGAGACGAGACGTAACCTTCCGCGTCGGCGTCGGGATGTCCCGGCTCAAAGCGGCGAATGGGCGGAGTGGGGTCGCAAATGACGCCGGCTACCTGCACGCCGCGCGCGCTGAAATCGGCCAGCGTCGCGAGCTGCTGCCCAAACGGCAAGCTGAACGGGCGCATGGCGGCAAACACCACGTGCTCGCGAACGTACGGACCGCCCGCCGGCGTGCGTGTGGTTTCCGCGTTGGCGAGATTGCTGGCCACCACCTCCGCGCGTTGCCGCTCGGCCAGGAGTGCTGTGCCGCTGATGGTGAGAACGCCGAATAGGTTCATGACTCCACTCCGTCGTTGATGGCGCCGTGAAGTGTGCGGAAATCGGAGCGGATGAATTCGATGGCCGTTTTGTATTGCAGTTGCGTCTGCGCCAGCAGCAGGCCCTCGCGGTCCAGGCTGACGTTATTTCCGTCGGGGCGTTCGGTGAGGCCGTAAACCGGCTGTGGCATGGGACTCAGAGGGGCCTCAAATCCGCTGAAGCTGGCCCACTGGAGCGTGGCGCGGAAAGGCACATCGCGAGTGCGGTAGCCGGGAGTATCGACATTGGCGAGGTTGGCTGCCACGAGAGTCTGGCGATAGGACGTGAGATCGAGATAGCGCTCGAGGAACAGAAGGTCCGGAATGTCGAACAGGCTCATGAATACCTCCGCGGTGGAAGCCCATATTCGCGTATTTTGTTGCGCATCGTACGGGGACAGATGCCGAGGATACGCGCAGTCCGCGTGCGGTTGCCGCCATTGGCTTCGAGAGTGGATTCCAGCAGCCGGCGCTCCATATCGCGTAAAGACATCCCTTCGGCGGGAATGGCCGGCGGAGCGAGAGCCGCAGAGCTTTCCGGCGCCGCAGGACCATCGAAGAATTCGAGGCCGACAATCTGGCCCGAGTGCAAGGCTACGGCGCGGCGGACGAAATTTTCCAATTCGCGCACGTTGCCGGGCCAGTTGTGAAGCTCGAGGCGCGCTACTAAGTCCTCCGAGAATCGCGGTGCAGAGCTCTGGTTGCGCGGAACATATTTGGCAAGGAAATGGTCGATGAGCACGGAAACGTCCGCGCGGCGGTCGCGAAGCGGGGGAATCGAAAGCGGGACCACGTTCAAGCGGTAGTAAAGATCGGCGCGGAACTTTCCGGCCTCGACGAGGCTGAGCAACGGTTGATTGGTGGTGGCGATCACGCGCACGTCGACGCGAACCGGGCGTGTGTCGCCCAGCCGGTCCACCTCCCTTTCCTGCAACGCGCGCAAAAGCTTGGGCTGAAGCGGGAGAGGCATTTCACCGACTTCATCAAGCAACAATGTGCCGGTATGCGCGAGTTCGAATTTTCCGGGCTTCGCGGAAGTGGCGCCCGTGAACGCGCCGCGCGCGTGGCCGAAAAGCTCGCTCTCGAGCAAATTTTCCGGAAAAGCGGCGCAATTGACGGCCACGAACGGCCGGTTCTGCCTGTCACTCGCCTGATGGATCAGCCGCGCGAGCAGTTCTTTGCCGGTGCCGCTTTCGGCTTCCACCAGCACATCCATCTCGGTGCGGCCCACCTGCCGCGCCCGCTCGACAAGACTGCGGAGAATGGGTGAATCGCCAACGAGCAAATTTTCGAACTCGCGCGGGGCACCCGGCGAAACGCGCGCGAGAACCCGCCCGGCAACCTCTTTCAACTGGTCGAAACACACCGGCTTGACCAGATAATCGCAAGCTCCTTCCCGGATGGCGCGGACCGCGTCGGGCACAGAAGCAAACGCGGTGAGAAAGATCACGCCGACTCCGGGGGTCACCTCGCGGATCCCGCGCATCACGCCCAGGCCATCGCCATCGGGCATGCGCATGTCCGTCACTACCAGGGGACAAGGAGACTGCCGGAATTTCGCGAGCGCGTCGTTCGCTCCATAGGCGGTGACCACTTCCCACCCGTTGCGCCGGAAATGCGCTTCCAGCGCGGCGCGCATCGGCGCTTCGTCGTCCACCACGAGAACCTGGTTCATGCCGCCCCTCCGTTCCGCGGGAGAAACAACGAAAATGCGGCGCCGGCGCCGGGTTCGCTCGCCACCTGAATCGTGCCGCCATGCTGCTCGATCACCGTGCGGCACACGGCGAGGCCGAGGCCGGGATTCCCGGGATGTGAGGTAAACCCGGGCTCAAAGATTTTCTGCAAATTGGCCGGCTCGATTCCGCGCCCGTTGTCTTCGAACTCGATGCGCACTTCATCGAGCCGGTCCACATCCGCCCATTGCAGGCGAACGGCGAGCGTGCCGTTCACCGACATGGCGCGAAAGGCGTTCAGCGCGAGATTGAAAAACACCTGCTGAAGACGGTGGGCGTCCGCCGGGATTTCAAGCTCGCCGAGCGAATTCTGAAGATCGATCCGCAAGCCTGCCTGGCGCGCGAGCGGCCGGAGGAATTCCACGGACTCGCGCATGAGGCGGCCCAGATTTACGGCGGCAAGCTGCGGCGCCGGCTGGCTATGGAATTGAAGAACGTTGTTGACCGTGGCCGAGAGCCCCCGGAGACCCGCCTGGATATGATCGGTCCAGCGGCGAAGATCCGGCTGCGTCGCGGAGGCGTCTGCGAGCAGGCCGGCGAAAAGTTCGAGGCTCCCGAGGGGGTTGCGAATCTCGTGAGCGAGCAGCGTGGCCATTTCCGCCAGCGATTCTTTGCGGCGCTGCGTTTCGCGTTCGGCGGCGCGGCGCTTTTCTTCGGTGACGTCGCGCAGGAGAAACACGGATTCGCTCGCCGAGCCTTCGCCTTCGCCCAGCACGGCGCAAGCCAGGACAATCGTGCGCGCGCCCTGCGAAGTTTCGAGATTCCATTCGTGTTCGGCCTGCGCCAGGCCGGAGCGCGAATCTTCGAGCGAGCGCCGGAGAGTTTCCGGCACAATCGCAATCGCCCCCGTGCCGTCGGTGGGAACGCCGGTAGCGGCGGAGAGCAGCCGGCGCGCTTCCGGATTCGTCATCCGGAGTTTTCCGTGGCGGTCCACTACCAGGACGCCGCACGGAAGGCCTTCGAGAACCCGCGTGAGGTAGCGGCGCATGCACTCGTTTTCTTCGAGGCTCGAGGCCAGGTCGCGGTTGGTGCGTTCCAACTCGAAACGCAGGCGCAGCACTTCGGCCTGGAGCTGGCCGTAAGACCTTTCGAGCGAGTCGGCGGCGTGTGTGAAGGTCTGAAACGCGCGGGCGAGCGAGCGCTTGGCGGAAGATTCGCGCGCGCTAATCTGCGGCGCGTTTTTCTTCTGCGAAGTGGCAGTGGCGGGCACGACGCATGGAGGTAAGCACGGCGGGTACCACCCGCGGCCCGCCGATCTTAGAATTTTCTGAACTCAGGCGGATTCCGATTGCAGCGAGAGATGCTCGGCGCGGATCTGGTCGTTCGCTTCCGCGAGAACGAACGCGCGCTCGATCCAGTGCTGAAGCTCGCGCACGTTGCCCGGCCAGGAATACTTTCCCAGCAGAGCGGCGGCTTCCGGGCTGAACGTTTTTTTACCCAGACCCCCCTGGGCGCAAAGCGACGCGAGGAAATGTTGCGCGAGAGGAAGAATATCTTCCGGACGATTCGCAAGCGAAGGAAGGCTCAGCGGGAATACGGCGAGGCGATAGTACAAATCCTCGCGGAACTGCTTTTCACGGACGCGCTGGAGCAGGTCGGCGTTGGTTGCCGCGATCAACCGGGCATCCACGCGGAACAAGTCGGCGCTGCCGAGGCGTTGCACCTCCCCTTCCTGGACAAAACGCAAGAGCTTGGCCTGCATGCTCAAAGGGAGCTCGCCGACCTCGTCGAGAAGCAAAGTGCCTCCGTGCGCCGCATGGATGCGGCCGAGTCGCGACTGAAATGCTCCCGTGAATGCGCCGCGGGCGAAGCCGAATAGCTCGGCCTCGAGAAGGCTTTCGGGGATGGCCGCGCAGTTCACCACAACGAAAGGCCCGCGGCTGCGGCGGCTGAGCGTGTGAATCCCCCGCGCCACAAGCTCTTTGCCGGTTCCGGTGTTGCCGACAATGAGGACCGCTGTGTCACGCGGCGCCACGAGCCTTGCCAGCCGGTAAAGCTGTTCCATTTTCCGGCTCGTCCCGATCATGCTGGGCAGGGGGTCGACCCGCGGAGGCGTCACGTCAAGCGAGTTCATCCAACGGGAAGCAGACGCAGGTGGATCGAGGGAAGCGTGACCCGGCGCTTCCTCGGCGATTTCAAGGCTTTCTGCCGCCGGGTGATCGAAGGAAGGCTGTTCGGCCATCTGGCTCGAATCGATGACCACCACGTTCAGAAGCGGAAAGCGCGCCCGGATCGTCGCAACAAGCTCCTCGGCGTCGAGGTCCTCGAGCTGCTGGTCGATGAACAAGGTGGTGTACTCATTTGATTCAAGCTTGATCAACGCATCCGCGCCTCCGGAAGCCTCCGCGGCGGCCGAAGCCGCAACCGCGAGGCCCTTCAGGACCCGAGTCCGGAATTCAGAGCGAGAACTGGCAACGAGAATCCTGCCTTGCGCGATTCGGATGGGGATTGCGATGGCCGCTGACATTCTGTAATTCCCTCCATTCCACAAAAGCTGATGAAAGATCGAAAGCACCTGATTGCCGGCTGCGAAATTGTTTAAGCCACGGGGCCTTTGATGACGCTCTCTGCTTGCAACTGATAGCCCACGCCGCGAATCGTGTGGATGAGCTTGAGCTCGGAAGACGCGTCGATTTTCTTTCGCAGGTAGTTGATGTAGACATCCACGACGTTGGTCATCGTGTCGTACGACAGATTCCAAACATGCTCGATGATCTGCGCGCGCGTGACGCGCTGGCCGGCATTGCGCATGAGGTATTCGAGCAAAGAAAATTCTTTTGGCGTGAGCTCGATGGTGCGTCCGGAGCGCTTCACCGTCCGCTCCACTCGGTTCAGCTCCAAATCCTCGACATGCAGCACCGATTCCGGCGAACGCCCGCCGCGCCGCAGCAACGCCCGCACGCGCGCCGATAACTCGGAGAAAGCAAAGGGCTTAAGCACGAGATCGTCGGCTCCGAGATCCAACACTTGGGCGCGCTCTTGCGGCTGGTTGCGCCCGGCAAGAATCAGAATCGGGAGCTGCTGGCGCTTGGCGCGCACGTGCTGCAGCACTTCGAGACCGTTCGTCCCGGGAAGGTTCAGGTCGAGGATGGCCAGATCGTAATGATGCTGCTGCGCCATAGATTTGGCCTGCTCGCCATCGTGAGTCAGATCGACGGCGTAATGTTCCGCGTCGAACCCGCGCTGAAGAAAGGTGCCTAGCGCCGGATCGCTCTCCGCGACGAGCAGCCGCATCTTTGCTCCATGGGAAGGGAAAAAACGCGAGAGGTGAGGAAGGGGAATCGAATTTAATGAAGAGCGGCCAACGTGTCAAAGGAAATCGACATGAAAACCTAAAATTTTTCGAAGACGCGAATTTTTGTTGCGAATTGAAACAGAATCCCGGCTTTCGAATCGACCCAGTGTTCCAAAGTCGCAGTGGCGAGGCCGGGGAGGAGCAAAATCTTCATGGGTGCGTCATTTTCTCCGGCCGGACAATGTCGTCGAATTCCTTCCCGGTCAGGTAACCGAGCTGAAGCGCTGCGTCCCGCAGGCTGAGGTGCTCGTGGTGCGCTTTGTGCGCGATCTCGGCTGCTTTGTCGTAGCCGATCTTTGGGGTGAGGGCCGTGACGAGCATGAGAGAATTTTGCACACTTTGTTTAATTCGATTCTCATCGAGTTCCATTCCGGCCACGGCGTGCTCCGTAAAGGAACGGCAAGCATCCGTGAGCAACCGCACGGAATTCAGAAAATTATGGATCATCACCGGCTTGAAGACATTCAACTGAAAATTCCCTTGGGAACCGGCGAAGCTGATGGCCGCGTCGTTGCCGAACACTTGCACAGCAACCATGGTCATAGCCTCTGACTGCGTGGGGTTCACCTTCCCCGGCATGATGGAAGAGCCCGGCTCGTTTTCCGGAAGCATGATTTCGCCGAAACCGGCACTGGGGCCGGAAGCGAGCCAGCGGATGTCGTTGGCAATCTTCATGAGAGACGCGGCCAAGGTTTTCAGCGCGCCGCTGGCAAACACGATTTCATCATGAGCGGAAAGCGCCGCGAATTTGTTCGGATGGGACTTGAATGGCAGGCCCGTGAGCTCGGAAATCTTCCTGGCGGCGCGTTCGGCGAACTCCGGATGGGCATTGAGGCCGGTGCCCACTGCGGTGCCTCCAATCGCGAGGTCGTATAACCCCGGAAGAACTTCCTCGAGCCGTTCAATATCGCGATCGAGCATGCTCACCCAACCCGAGAATTCTTGCCCCACAGTCAACGGAGTCGCATCCATCAAATGCGTACGGCCGATTTTGACCACATTCGAGAATTCACGGCCCTTCGCATCGAGCGCATCCCGCAGGCGCGTGACTGCCGGAATCAAGTATTCGGCCACGCGCGAGGCCGCAGCGATGTGCATCGCCGTGGGAAACGTGTCGTTCGACGACTGCGACATATTTACATCGTCATTCGGATGAATGGGCTTCTTGCTCCCCATGACGCCGCCTGCCAGCTCGATCGCGCGATTCGAGATCACTTCGTTGGCGTTCATGTTGGTTTGCGTGCCGCTGCCGGTCTGCCAGATACGCAGCGGAAAATGCTCGTCGAGTTTTCCGGCGATCACTTCGTCCGCGGCCTGCACGATCAGGCGCGCTTTTTCAGCAGAGAGCTTGCCGAGGTCCTGGTTGACCTGGGCGGCGGCTTTTTTCAGGATTCCGAGGGCGCGGATCAGCTCGGGCGGCATCGTCTCGCGGCCGATATCGAAGTGAATCAGCGAGCGGGCAGTCTGGGCGCCGTAGTAGCGGTCGCTCGGGACTTCGATTTTTCCCATGCTGTCCGATTCAACGCGCGTGCGGGCTTGCGGAGCAGGGGACGCTTTCACTTCCACGGTGGCAACCTCCCGGCGGCGGGCCTCAATCTCCCGAGCCGCCACGGGTACAGGGTAAGGATACTGCGGAAAGCCCGCGGGCGCAGCCAGGAATCGCGGAGGACAGCGGAGGCGAAAGAATCACAACCCTGGGAACAGCTGTACAGGGGCTACACTTGTGGACAGGCGCGTTTCTAGACACGTTCGAGCTACGATAGCCTTGGGGAACATGGGATTCCAGCTACCATGGGAGGAGTGGGCTTAGCCACGGAATTGAGTCCCCTTAGGTGATTCCGGGGCTAAAGGGGTCATCGTATGGCGTTCCGATTCAGGATGCTCTTCTCGCGTGAAGACGCGGCGGGAACAGGTGTGGGAACAGCCGAACCTCCTGCCCAGGAACCGGCACCCACCGAAGCAAGTCCCTCAACGCCGCCTGCGGAGATTCCCATCGGAGCCGCGCCCACTCTGCCCTTCGAATCGGTTCCCGCGCAGCAGGCGCAAGCAAAGATAGAAGACAGCTCGACAACAAGCGGCGCGCCGATAGAGTCCATTGCCGGATTCGGCGCAGCGGCGGCGACGGCCGCGGCTCCTGCCATCACATTAAAAGAGGAGCACGGCGACCCACCTCCTAAGCCCGCGCAATTGGCGTCCGGGGAAACAACCGACTGGGCGCTGGAAGAAACTCTCGCGAGCCACAAGGAATGGATCGAATCGCAGGGCGTGCTCGGGCGTAAGGCGGACCTTGCCGGCAAGAAACTCGAGGGAGCCGAGCTTGTCGGCGTCAACTTGCGCTACGCCGAGTTGCAAGACGCCAACCTGAAAGAGGCCGACCTCCTGCTCGCCGACCTGCGCGATGCATGTCTGGTCCGCACGAAGCTGGACGAGGCGTGCCTCGTAGGAACGAATCTAGAAGGCGCCAATCTCGAAAGCGCCTCGCTCGAGTCGGCCATGGGCCTCGTGCCACAGCAACTGGCTGGCGCAAATCTGCGCGACGCGGCGATTCCAAGCCAGATTCGGGAATTTCCCGCGCTGGAGAGTTTCACTCGCGCGTCGCGGACGGCAGTGCGGCTGTTTGGCATGACCTTCTCGCTGAGCGCGCTCTCCTTGCTGATGATTTGGAAGACGAAGGATGTGCAACTGGTCACCGATTCCGCCATTCTGCCATTTTTGAAATCGCAGGCGGCCGCGGCCGCGCTTCCCACAGTGGAGATTTACCTGATTGCGCCGGCGCTGCTGCTGTGCCTTTATCTTGTTTTTCAATATCATCTGCAACGCCTTTGGGATTCCGTGCTGGAGCTGCCGGGAGTTTTCCCCGATGGCCGCGCGCTCGGTGAAAAAGGGCCTTGGATCGTGACCGGGCTTTTGCGGCTGCATTTCCGCTGGATGAATCATGATGCGCCCTCCACGCGGCTGATCGAAAAGTCGATATCCGTGCTGCTGGCGTATTGGCTCGTTCCCGTCACGCTCATTGCCTACTGGGCACGCTACCTCACCGCACAGGAAATGCACGGCACCGTGCTGCACGTGCTCCTTTGCGTGGTGGCCACAGCGGCCGCGATCTACTCGACAACGAAAGTTGGCCGCCCGCAGCAGGTGTGGGTCTTTGAGCAAAGCCGGCTCAAGCGATGGCTGCTGAGCATCCGGATCCTGACTCCGGGCACTGCAACGGCTGCCCTTTGTGTAGTGCTTTTGATTCTCTCTTTGGGCACAATCGCCGGCGTTCCGCGCGATACGAATCGCGCGCCGCAATATTCCGCCGCCGACATCCGCCGGTGGATTCCGACCGCGTTCTGGTCGCTCGGTTTCGATCCCTATGCCGACATTACCGAAGCCACCATTTCGGCTAAACCTTCGGATTGGTCGGGCGCCGATGACCAACTGAGCCGCGTGAAAGGCGCGCGGCTGAATGGCGCCCAGTTCCGGTATGCGCAGGCCTATGGCGTGTTCCTTGCCAACGCGCACCTCTGGCGCACCGACTTTCGCGGCGCGTTTCTTTCGCAGGCGGACATGCGGGGCGCCGATCTGGGGCAAGCGAATATGCGGGGAGCGGTTCTCGATCGCGCGCAATTGACTCACGCGAACCTCGACCGCGCTAATCTGGATGGCGCCGTCCTTTCCCGGGCCGACTTGCGCGGCGCGAACCTCTCCTATTCGTCCCTCCAAAATTCAACGCTTGTGGATGCGCGCCTTGACGGCGCAAGCTTGTATTCCGCGAAGCTGGCCGGGGCGACGTTGATTCGCGTCAGCCTCGAGAAAGCCGACTTGCGCGACGCGCATTTGGACTGGGCGAATCTGGAAGATGCGGACTTGCAGCAAGGCTATTTCTGGTCGGCAAAGCTTGGCGGCGCGCATCTGGTAAACGCCCAGCTCGGCAACGCCATATTCATCGACGCAGACCTGCGAGGCGCCGATTTGCACGGCGCGCAGTTTCAGGGAACGGTGCTGACCGGCACCAATTTGCAAGACGCCAATCTCGATAATGCCGATTTACGCGGCGCCCTTCGTCTTTCCGCTGCGCAAGTTTGTTCGACTCGTTCACATGTGGGCACATTGATGGACGACGCATTGCTCCTGCAGGTGGAAGCGCAGTGCGGCAGCACGCGCTAGTGGTTCCCTTCCGCAGCTTTTGCCGTCGAATCGCTCACTGCTCGCCCCCGCACCTGGCCTAGGCTCCAAGGATTGCGTCGGGTACAATTCTTCGCTTAACTTACCGATGGAAAACTTCGCTGCGCAACCCAATCAGCCCACGACTCCTCGCCCCGGCATCCTTTCCGAAAAGTCCATCCTCATTTTGATATTTCTTACGTGGGCGCTGATTTACGTTCCGAGCCTTTTCCATCCCGGTCTTCTCGACGACGCCGATTCTGTTCACGCGGAAGCTTCGCGGGAAATGGTCCTGCGCCACGACTGGGTGACGCTGCACGTGGACGGCATCCGCTATCTCGAAAAGGCGCCGCTGATGTACTGGGCCGTGGCAGCGAGTTTCAAGATGTTCGGCGTGGGGGAATGGCAAGTGCGCTTGCCGCTCGCGCTTGGGGTACTGGGGATGATGTGGTGCGCCTATTTGTTTGGGCGCCGCGCGTTCGGAAAAGAAGGCGGGCTGTATGCGGCGCTGATTATGGGGACGGCGCCGGGAATTTACATTTTCACGCGATTCATGATTCCCGATGTGTGGGTGGTCGTGTGGCTCACGGCGAGCCTGCTACTTTTTCTCGTCGCGTACGAGCAGGCGGAGCCGTCGCGCTGGGTGTGCTGGGGGCTTGCGGCCACGGTCGCGCTCAATGTGCTCACGAAGAGCCTGATCGGCCTCGCGTTTCCCGCGATGATTATCCTGATCTTCCTCATTCTCACCGGAGAGCTGCGCAAGCTCGCGAAGTTGCGCTTGGCCTCGAGCGCCGTCGTGTTCTTGCTGATCGCTGCGCCGTGGCACATCCTCGCCGCTATTCGCAACCCGGGCGAGCCGACCGGGCCGCAAAAGGGCTTCCTCTGGTTCTATTTCTGGAACGAGCAATTCATGCGCTATTTGAATAAGCGCATCCCGCATGATTACGGCAAGGTGCCGCTGCTGCTGTTCTACGGTCTGCTGCTGCTTTGGATTGTTCCCTGGTGCTTGTATCTCTTCCCTGCCCTGAAGGAGATTCCGCTGCGAGTGCGCGCCTGGCGCACAGGACTCGATGCGCGCGCGCGGGCGAACTTATTGCTCGGCGTGTGGACTGTTTTCATTGTGGCGTTTTTCAGTTTCTCAAGCCGCCAGGAATATTATTCGCTGCCCGCAGTCCCCGCGCTTGCGCTGCTCACGGCGGGATGGCTTGAGCGCGAATCCTCTTCCGATCCAGCGAGCAGCGAGCGGCGCGCCGGGCGGATCGCATCGGCTGTGTTGCTCATGGCCGGCGTGCTCGTTTTCATCGCAACCATGGCGATTCTCTCGAAAGCAAAAGCATTTCCGCCAAGGACGGATATCGGCGATGTGCTGACGCAGCATCCCGGGCAGTACAAACTTTCGCTCGGGCACATGCAGGATTTGACGATCGAGTCGCTCGGGTTCTTTCGCACGCCGCTGTGGATTCTCGGAATCGCAATGCTCGTGGGAACAGGCCTGAACTCGCTGCTGCGGCGCCGCGGCAGAGCCTTGTGCGGAAATTTAGCGCTAACGGGAATGATGGTGGCGGTGCTTTTCGCGGTGTACCAGGGCTACGTGCTGTTCTCGCCGGTAATCTCGTCGAAAAATCTCGCGCTGGCGATCAAAAAGGAATTTCGGCCCGGGCAGAGCATCGTGATCCACCACGACTACGAATACGGCTCGACACTGAATTTCTACACCGGCGAGCAAGTCCACATGCTCAATGGACGCCGGGCGGATTTGTGGTTCGGCTCATTTTTCGCTGATGCGCCGCACGTGTTTGAAGATGACGAGTCCTTCAAACGGCTGTGGAATGGCCCCGAGCGGGTCTATTTTTTCTCGGAGGAATCCTACGTCGAAGACGCCTTGAAAAATCTGGACCCGAAAACCGTGCGCGTCTTTGCGCGCAGCGGCGGAAAAGTGGTCCTGACCAACCTAGCGGACTGAATCGAGAAATTTCAAAAGAGCTTTCGTGAAAGCTGGAGCCGCTTCGATATTCGAGAGGTGCGCAGCATCGAGCTCGACATATTGCGCGCCGGCAATTTTTTCGGCGATGAAGCGGCCGTCCTCCGGTGTGGTAAGCGGATCTTTCGTGCCGGCAATCACGAGCGCAGGCTTCTGGATGCTTGAAATCGTCTCTCGCTGGTCCATATCGCGAATGGCGGCAATATTGGCGGTGTATCCCTCGGCCGGCGAGTGCAGCAACATCTGCCGCGTGCGTTCAATTTCGCCGGGCTCGGTCGCGGTAAACGACGGGGAAAACCAGCGCTGAAGAACAGCCTCAGTGACAGCAGGCATGCCGCCTTTCTCGACGGCTTCGATTCGCGCGTTCCATGTTTCCGCCGTGCCAATCTTCGCGGCGGTGTTGCAAAGCACCAGGCTCTTGATCGGTGGGCCCCCATAGACGCCGAGCCAGATTCCCGTCATGCCGCCCATCGAAAGGCCGCAAAAATGCGCTTCCTCGATCTCCAGCCTGTCAAGCAGCGCGAGCACGTCGCGGCCCAGTTGCGTGATGCTGTAAGGTCCGGGAGTGACCGAAGTGCGCCCGTGGCCGCGCTGGTCGTAGCGCAGAACGCGAAACCGATCGGCAAGCGCAGGAATTTGCGGATCCCACATTTCGAGATTGGTGCCGAGCGAATTTGAGAGCACAACGACAGGTGCATCGCTCGGGCCATCGAAGCGGTAATGAAATCGCGCGTTCTCGATATCGATAAATGGCATCGCGTCACTCGATGCGAGTATACAAAATCAGCGCGCTCCAGCAAGCGCGCGATCCCGGTGAACGAACCGAAGCGTGCGAGTCGGCGGCGGCCAAGGCGAATTGAGACGCGAACGCCGAACGAGGTGTTCGGGCTCTCTAGAGCAGGCTATTCGTAGCGCAGAGCGATGAGGGGGTCCACGCGCACCGCGCGCCAGGCCGGAATGTAACAGGCCAGCACTGCCACCAGCATCAACAGACCGGTGACGGCGGCGAATGTGGCAGGATCGGTAGGCGCCACGCCATAAAGCAGACCGGCCATCAAATGCGACACGATCAGCGCGCCTACAAGCCCGACGGCGGCCCCGGCAATCGCCAGCTTTAAGCCCTGGCCTAACACCATCTGCAAGATCGCCGTCCTCTGCGCGCCGAGCGCAAGCCGAATGCCGATTTCGTGGGTGCGCTCGCTGACCACGTACGAGATCACGCCAAAAATCCCGAGCCCGGCGAGGAGCAGAGCGGCCAATGCGAACAGCCCGATCATCTCCATAGAGAACCGCCGCTCGGAGAGGGAGTCGGAGAGAATTTCGTCGAGCGTTTGGGCTCCGAAAACGGGAAGCTCGGGATCGACCGATTGCACCTGCTCGCGCAACTCAACGGGCGTCGCGGCAGCGTCCAAGCTTCCGCGCAGAAAAATCGCCAGCTCTTTCGGCGTGTCCTGGTACAGGCTTAAGTCCACTTTCGGGACGCGCGCGTCCGCGAGCGATTCGGTCCGAGCGTCGGCCACAACGCCGACAATTGTGACCCACGCAGTGATTTGCCTGGGCAGTTGAATCCGCTGGCCGAGCGGATTTCCATTCGGCCAATACGCGTCGGCGAAAGCCTTGTTGATCACCGCTACGAGCGGGGCGCCGCTGTTGTCGGAGTCATTGAAGGCACGGCCGCTCAGCAGGGTCATGCCGAGCAAGTGAAAATAGGCGGGCGTGACATCGGCCCGCTCGACAATCTGCGAACGGTTCGCTTCCACTTCCCGCCCTTCCAGCACCAAACTCGAGGGATTGGGATCATGGTTCAAAGGAAGCGAGGCACGATCGCCCATGGCGATTTCTTCGACGCCGGGGAGCGCAGCGCCGCGGCGCAGCAATTCACGCGCGAAAGGCTCCTCTTTTGCAGCGCTGCCGTAGATGTCGGTTGAAGGATCATTCGGGATGGGGAGCCACAGGCGAACGGCCATCACGCGCTGGGGGTTGAAGCCGAGCCGCGCGTTCATCAAGTCCCAAAAGCTGCGGAGGAGAAGTCCGGCAGCGATCATCAGCACGAGCGAGAGCGCAAACTCCGTAACGACCAGGAGGCGGCGCGTGCGTGCTTGTTCGCCGGAGCCGGTCGAGCCGCGGCCTTCTTGCTTGAGCGAGTGCGTCAAATCCTGCCGGCCGACGTGCAGCGCGGGAACGAGGCCGAAAATCACTCCGGCGGCAAGCGAGGAGGCGAGCGCGAAGATCAACACGGTCCAATCAATCGAAATGTCGCGCAGCCGCGGCAGAGATTCCGGTACCAGGCCAAGCAAATAATGCTTCAGGGCTACCAAGATTCCCACGCCGGCGATTCCGCCAAGCACAGAAAGCAGCATGCTTTCGGTGAGCAACTGGCGCACCAGGCGCTTGCGCGCAGCTCCCAGCGCCTGGCGCACGGCCATCTCGCGGCCGCGGGCGCTCGAGCGCGCGAGCAGCAGGTTGGCCACATTGACGCACGCGATCAAAAGCACCAGGATGACAGCCCCGAGAAGTACGACCAGAGATTGCCGCACGTTGCCAACCACGGTTTCCTTCAGGGGGATCAACCGCACCGACCAGGCAGCCTTCTGCGGATAATCTTCCGGAAACTGCTGCTGAAGCGACGCCACGAGAGAGTCCACGCGGCTTTGCGCCTGCGCAATCGTCAGCCCCGGCTTCATGCGCGCAATCACACTGGGAAGAGTCCGAACACTGCGCACCGGCGGCGGAGCCGGATCCGCAGCAAAGCCCGCGGCTGCCCAGACTTCGGTGTTTCTTGATTCCGGCGTCTGGCCGGGATCGTGGTAGCCGGGGGGCATCACTCCGACAACTCGGTAAAGGTCGTTATCGCCCCGCAGGCTCTTCCCGATAATCCTCGGATCAGCGGCATAGGCGCGCTTCCAAAGGCCGTCGCTGATCATGACATCCAAGGTAAATCCCGGCGTGTGGTCGTTCGGGTCGAAGGAGCGGCCGAGCTCCGGTTTCACGCCGAGAAGCGCGAAATAGCTGGGGGCGACTGCGTAGAACCGCGCCCGCGTGGGCTGAGTGGAGCCTGTGAGGTTTACCGAGCCGGTCACAAACGGTGAGACATACTCAAAGATGCCGGAGCGCTCGAAATCGTGCCATTCCGGAACCGATAGCCCCACGTCTTTTGCTCCCAGGCCGGGAAGATTATCTTCGAGCCGCACGAGCTCCTCGGGGTGCGAGTAAGCGAGGGGATGCAGGAGCGTAGCGTCCACGACGCTGAAGATGGCGGTGGTCGCGCCGATGCTCAGGGCCATCGTCAGGATAACAATGGCGCTAAAGCCCGGAGACTTGCGCAACATCAGAAGGCCGTAGCGAATGTCCTGGGCGAATTCTTCGAACCACACGGCGCTCCATACTTCGCGCGTGTCTTCGCGGGTGCGCGTGACATTGCCGAATTTGCGCATCGCGGCATAGCGCGCTTCATCAGGAGCCATGCCACGCTCGATATTGTCCTGGGTTTCGCGCTCGATGTAGTCGCGAATGTCGTCGTCGAGATCGTCGAGCATGCGCTTGCGGCGGCTCATGGCTCACCCTCCTGCTCCGCCGGACGCAGGATGCGCGCGATGGCTCCCGCCAGCTTGTCCCACTTGCTGGTTTCGAGCATCAATTGGCGGCGGCCCTTCTGGGTCAGGCGGTAAAACTTGGCGCGGCGGTTGTTCTCGGAAGTGCCTTCTTCGACCGAAATCAAGCACCGCTTGATTAGACGGTGCAACGCGGGATACAGCGAGCCTTGCTCGACCTGCAACACGTCGTCGGAGCGGAATTCGATAGCTTTGGCAATGGCGTGGCCGTGCGCGGGCCCGAGCAGCAGGGTGCGCAGAATGAGCAGGTCGAGAGTGCCCTGCAGCAATTCGATGCGCTCGCGCTGCTCTTTGGTAGACATTCTAGGTGAGCCTACACACCTTCCAGTAGAATGTCGAGGTGAGCGCCGCGTGATTCCCGCCGCCCTTCTTCTCGATGTGCGTCAGGCCCAACTGAAGCCGTGATTCGCGAGCGGCAACGACCGGATTCGCTTTCCCGTCGCTGCAAAAATCGCGTTGCAAACTGCCGGGGGAATGGGTGGCAGCGCGGGTTCGCCTAATCCGGTCGGCGGGTAGTCGCTCTTCACGAATTCGACTTCGATTTCCGGAGGGGCTTGCGTCAATCGAACGGGCTGGAACTCGTGGTAATTGGATTGCGTGGCGCGGCCTCGCTCGATCGTAATTTCGTAGCTCATCACGTGGCTGAGGCCGTCGATAATGGCTCCCTGCACTTCATTTTGCGCGCTGCTCGGATTGATGATCTGGCTTCCGATGTCCCCTGCAACCCAAACTGTGTTCACGCGCACGCTGCTATCCGCCGCGACGCGCACTTCGGCCACCTCCGCAAAATACCCTCGATGGCTGAAATGGAATGCCACTCCCTGCGCGGTATCTTTCGGCAGCGTGCGCGCGCCCCAGCCGGATTTTTCCGCCACGCGCTTGAGGACGCCTTTCATGCGCTGCGGATTGAATTGGAACTCGGGCGCCGTGGGCGCGTCCGAGAGTGGGAGCTGCGGCGAGTCGAGAAGCGCAAGCCGGAATTGCACGGGATCTTTGCCGGCAGCATGAGCGATCTCGTCGAGAAACGATTGCATTACGAACGCGATGGCGTTGCTCCCGGGCGCGCGCAGAGCGCCTGTCGGAATCCCGAACGGGATCAGCGAGGAGTGCAGAGCATAATTCGGAACGAGGCGGCCGGGAAACTCGTCCGGTGAAATCGCTGCCGCCCGCGCGAATTCATTCCCTTCCCCGAAACTGATGAAATGGTCTCGCCAGGCGATCAGCTTGCCCGACGCGTCCACCCCGCCTTTGAAATAGTGAAATCCAGCAGGGCGATAGAAATCGTGTTGCATGTCTTGCTCGCGGGTCCACAGCAGCTTCACCGGCACGCCGATCGATTTCGCAATCCACGCGCCTTCCATCATGTAGTCGTTGATCAGCCGCCGGCCAAAGCCTCCGCCCATGCGCGTCAAGTGAATCGTGATGTCGCTTTCGGCCATGTCCACCGTTTTGGCCAGTTGCTGCAGGCCGCGGTCCGGCGTCTGCGTCGGAACCCAGAGTTCGAGCTTGCCGTCGTGATAATGCGCGGTACAGTTCTGCGGCTCGAGCGGCGCGTGGGCGAGAAATGGATAGGAATAGGCCGCTTCGACAATTTTCGCCGCGCTTCGAAAGGCAGATTCCGCATCGCCATCGCTTCGCAGCGTTCGCGCCGGCTTCAGCTTCGATAGCTCCTCGGCTTTCCGCGCGAAACCTGCGCTGCTTTGCTCCGCGGTCGCGCCCTCATCCCATTTCACTTCGAGCTTTTCGCGCGCCTGGCTCGCCTGCCACCATGTGTCCGCCACAATGGCGACGCCCCCAAGCAGGCCCGTGAGGTCCCTGCCGCCCTCCACTACAAATGCATGCCGCACCCCGGGCATCGCCTTAATCGCCTCGAAATTTGCACTAACTACTTTGCCGCCAAATACCGGGCACTTCTCGAACACGGCGTACAACATTCCCGGCAGCGTCACGTCGATGCCGAATAGAGGCTTGCCCGTCGTGATTGCCACGTTATCCACACCGGGAATGGGCTTGCCGATGATTTTGTATTCGCTCGGATTTTTCAGGTGCACGGTCTCGAGGCGCGGAGGGGCTAGCGCGGCAGCCTTCATTGCGAGCTCGCCATACCCGAGCGATTTTTTCGTCGCGGCGTGGATCACGTGGCCCGACGAAGTGGTGCACTCCGAATCCGGCACGCTCCAGATCTGCGCCGCCGCCGCGATCAGCATCTCTCGCGCCGCGGCGCCCACGCGCCGCATCGGCTCCCAGTTATTCGGCGTCGCCGTGCTGCCGCCCGCCACCTGCGCACCGTACTTGGCGTAATTGACGTCCGCCTGTTCTACCCGCACGTCTTTCCAATCGATATCCAGCTCTTCCGCAATCAGCATCGGCAACATCGTTTTCACGCCCTGGCCGATTTCAGGGTTCTTCGCCATGATGGTCGCAATCCCGTCCGGGGCGATGCGGATGAATGCGTTCGGTGCAAGCGCGACAGGCGAGGGCCACTGTGGCGCGGACGCAAATGCTTTCGCGATCGGCTCCGCGTAATACGCCAGCAGCAGCCCGCCTCCCGCCAGCGCGCTTGCGCGCAAAAATGTTCGCCGCTCCATCACCAAAGTTTCCATGGCCCCTCCTGGCTGCTTCCGGCCTAGACCTCAATTACGGTTGCCGCTTCCTCCGGCTGTTCCCCGTGCGGCGGCGAAGCGGCGCGGAGGGCTGCGGCCTTGTGGATCGCTTGACGAATTCGCAGGTACGTCCCGCACCGGCACAAATTTCCATCCATCGCCGCGTCAATCTCCTGGTCCGTCGGCTTCGGATTTTTTGCCAGCAGCGCCGCCGTGGACATCATCTGCCCCGCCTGGCAGTAACCGCATTGCGGCACGTCGAAATCCCGCCACGCAATCTGCACGGGATGCGTGCCGTCCGGCGACAATCCCTCCAGCGTCGTGATCGGCGCTTTTGTCGCGCTGGACACTGCTGTCTGGCACGACCGCACCGGTTCTCCGCCGAGGTGCACCGTACAGGCGCCGCACACGCCCACGCCGCAGCCGTACTTCGTGGCCTTCAGGTTCAACACATCCCGAAGCACCCATAGCAGCGGCGTGTCCCCCGCCACGTCCACGGTCTCTCGCCGCCCGTTTACCATCAGTGTGAAAGCCATAAGTCTGCTCCTGGAATGCGATGCTAGAAGAGGCGCAAAAAAACGTAGCACCGCCCGCGTGAGCGGTCAATCACGGGAATTAGATGCATCGGGCGACTTCAGGCAGTACATCTTTGCAAAATATTTCGCGCCGCCAAATCCTCAATCCATGCTTTGGCAAAGCGCCGCGCTAAGTGCGTTGCGTCTACTCGAGCACGTAGATCTTCTTTTGCGCGCACATCTCCTTGAGGATCTTCGGCCAAACGCTCACGGTCACTTCGCCGAGGTGCGCTTTTCTGAGCAGCAACATCAGCGTGCGCGACTGCCCGATCCCTCCGCCAATACTGAGCGGAATTTCGTTGTTGAGAATGGCCTGATGGTACGGGAATTTGAGAAAGTCCGTCTGGCCGGACATTTCGAGCTGTTTTCGCAGCGTTTCCGAATTCACGCGAATTCCCATGGAGCTGAGTTCGTGGCGCCGCCGCGTCACGTGGTTCCACACCAGGATGTCTCCATTCAGGCCATGCTTTAAACTCCCGCCGGCGGAGGCCGTCTCCGTCACCCAGTCATCGTAATCGGCGGCGCGCATTTCGTGAGGATAGCCGTCTTTGAGCGGCCAGCCGATGCCGATAATGAAGATGGCCGGATATTCCTGCAGAATGGCCGTCTCGCGCTGTTTTCTCGGCAGGTTCGGATACATCTCCAAAATATCTTCCGCATGCAGGAATGTGAGTTTCTCCGGAAGATTCGGATAATTCGGCGTTTTCAATTGCGGAAACAGTTCCTGCGCGTACCTTTCCGCGTTCACCAGCACTTTCCAAATCTTCTTTACGATCCCTTCCAGAAAATCCAGGTTGCGTTCATCCGGCGTAATCACCCGTTCCCAATCCCACTGGTCGACGTAAGCGCTATGGTCGTGGTCCAGGAAATAGTCTTTGCGCACGGCGCGCATGTCCGTGCACAAACCTTCGCCCGGTTCGAGGCCGAACTGCTTCAGCGCGACGCGCTTCCATTTCGTTGCCGCCTGAACTACCTGGGCCTCGACCGGATGCTTGTTATAGTCGTTGGAAATGTGGAATTGAATCGGTGTGCGGGATCCATCGCGGTCCAGCATGTCGTTGACGCCGCTCTCCACATCCACGATGAGCGGCACGCTGACCATCATCAGGCCCAGTTCCTGGCACAGTTGGTCTTCGATGTAGCGTTTGACGGCAAAGATTGCGCGTTGCGTCTCGCGCGGATTCAGAAACGAACAGTAGTCCCTTGGGAGGATCTTCTCGAGTTCCGTGTAGTCGCCAATTCCGGGCCCAGCCAAATCCGCTACTTTCGTTGACATGATTCGCCTCCTCTCGCTCGCTGCCAGAACCCAACACGGAGCTGAGCCCGCCAGAAAGAACCGCCCCGCTCGCGGATTGAGTACGCCAAGCACAAATTCTATCCGCTGATTTCGAGAGCTTAGCTGCCGCCTGTCACGTTCCGAAGTGACGCCCATCACCCGGCACATGAGGTAAGACCGACCGGCGCAACGCATTCAGCCTCGCTAAGAAGAGTGAATTCTCTTCCTCTGAGTTTGGGGTGATTCCCTGCGGCATGGAATGGCGCGTCCGAGGAGACGATTTCAGAACCTTTCTCGGAGAGTTTGTTTCGAGCTTGCCACTGGTCAATCCGCCTGTCGGACTTAACCCGCAGCCTGTTCGCGAATCCCCGGCAACTTGTCTGGCAATCGGGAGTCGAGCGGCGCACACGTGGCGGATCACTTGTGATTACGCGATTTATCAATAGATGCTCAAACCGGGCCATTCCCTTCAATTGCAGAGAGTTGATTTCGATTTAGTTTTCAGAGCTCAGCGTCATTTTTTTGGAAGCAAGGTCCAGCTAATGGATCTGAGAACTAACAACCTCCTCGAGCCCGTGTCGCTCCTGATGCGGCCCCCAGTGACTCCACACACATGCAAAGGTGACGTTAAGCACTGACGTCCCCTCCGGGCTGTATTAGTCACGTCTTTGTTGGCCTCTCTCAACTGATGACCGGAGGACGGCTGGCGAAGCACGCGCGGTGCTACTGGCTACTGTTTCAAACGCTCGCGAACAGATGACACAGGTGAAAATTGGCTGCCGTTGTTGAGGCCAAAAAGGAGATTCCGGAATGAACCGACCCCTCTCAATTGTCTTAACCGTGTTTTTTTGCGTTGAGGCTCTGTGGGCAGGCGTGGACAGCCAAAAGACGATGTACGTCGGAGGCACTGTCAGCTCCATCAAAGAGCAAACAGAAGGAGTTTCATCCACCAGCGACGAGAAAGTTTTCCTGTTTGACTACGGCACGGGCAAACTCCAGATTCCTTACGCCCAAATCGAGAGCCTCGAGTATGGGCAGAAGGTTGGCAGACGCGGCGGGGTTGTCAGCCGATGGGTCATCACCAAGAAGCGCAAGCATTTTCTGACGATCGCTTACAAAGACGAAAACGGCCAGGAGCAGGCGGCGGTGCTAGAGCTCGGTAAGGACATTGTTCGCGTAACCCTCGCTGCCCTGGAAGCGCGCAGCGGCCACAAGATTGAGTATCAGGACGATGAAGCGCGCAAGAGTGGCAACGGAATTTAGCAGCCCGTAAGACACGATCGAGGCTGCTGGAGCAAGGACACTCAATACAAAGACTCTTGGCTGTCCAAAGCCTGCCATACGCCGAAGTGTGCTCCCAATCAGAGCAGTTTCTGTCTGAGTCCTGGTAAACGGACTAACCGGACAAGTTCGACTCGCCTTCGTTTGGCATGCCCCTTCGTGAAAGCTGAGTTCCGAATCGACGAGAGAGTGGTCTCGGAGGCCGTCGGAAATCACCCCTTTTCTCAAAGACTAACTACGGCCCTAATTAGGGCGTTGAGTGAACCCCGTGCCTGGAGAACGATTTAACCGTACATGCAGGTACTCTGCCGAAAATCTCCGGTAAGGCGGCTAACCGGGCGCTACGATCCCAATTCCCTTCTTCCCGGCTTTTCCGTTTCAGCGGCCAACCAGTTTCTGAAGCTCCTCGGGATAGCGAGCTCCTTGCACAGCTATTTTTGAAGCCGCCTCCTCGATTTGGCGGAGATCGGCGGAGCTAAGCGTGATGGCAGCCGCTCCGATATTCTCTTCGAGACGATGCAGCTTCGTCGTGCCCGGAATGGGCACGATCCACGGCTTCTGCGCGAGCAGCCAGGCGAGGGCAATCTGGGCAGGCGTCGCCTTCTTCTGTGCCGCAAACTTCCCGAGCACCTCCACCAGAGCCTGGTTCGCCTTGCGGTTCTCCTCGTTGAAGCGGGGGACGATGTTGCGGAAATCGGTCTTGTCGAACTTCGTGTCTTCTTTGATCGCCCCCGTAAGGAAACCCTTTCCGAGGGGGCTGAACGGAACGAACCCGATCCCGAGCTCTTCGAGCGTCGGAATGATTTCCGCCTCGGGCTCTCGCCACCAGAGCGAATATTCACTCTGCAGCGCAGTGACGGGCTGAACTGCGTGGGCTCGTCGGATCGTCTGTGCCCCTGCTTCCGAAAGGCCAAAGTGCTTTACCTTGCCCTGCCGGATCAGATCTTTCACCGCTCCAGCCACGTCTTCGATTGGGACGTTGGGATCAACGCGGTGCTGGTAGAACAAATCAATGACATCGGTTTTAAGGCGCTTCAGTGAAGCGTGGGCGACCTCTTTGATGTGTTCGGGCCGGCTATCTAGGCCCGCCTGCTTGCCGTTCTCGATCTTGAACCCGAACTTGGTAGCGATCGCTACATGCTTCCGGACGGGAGCGAGGGCTTCCCCGACGAGTCCTTCGTTGGTGAATGGGCCATAAACTTCGGCAGTATCGAAGAACGTGATGCCGATCTCCACGGCCTTGCGGATGAGAAAGAGCATCTCCTTCTTGTCCGCAGGTGGACCATAGCCGAAGCTCATTCCCATGCAGCCCAAGCCCAGGGCCGAGACTTCCAGATCGGTTTTTCCAAGCTTGCGCTTCTGCATTTTGTCTGCTCCTTCGAATCCGTTCGGCTACCTAACGCGGCACAAACGATTTTACAGCGACGACCACACTCGAATGCATCCAAACTCCTGATCAACGGGGAAACCGTCCATGTGCGCCCTGGTACGGAAGATGTCCGGTTTTCCGACTCACCAGGACCTATAGCGGTTCATCGACAGATTTACTTCCGAATAGTCCGTAATTCGGGAGCAACCCCCTGGGGGAGCCTTCATCCAGCGGTCCAAGGTCGAAACGTGGCGGGAAGCGTTCCTTCGGTGTGGAATCTTGCGACTGCCTTCTTTCACGCAGTAGGTGATCTTCCGCTTGGTAAACATCCAGCACTGCTTACGTACGCGAATTTTCAAGAATCTGGAATCCGGCTGGGCGGCGTTGTTGAGCTTGTGCGCTGGGCATTGCCTATGGGCGTGATTTCGATTTAGGAGGGGAAGATCAAAATGGGAATTTCGGTTGAAAGCTCAGCCTTTCCGGGATACAAGTGTGCGCGTAAATCGCGCAGGGTGGGGAATTTCGGTTCCACTGCGAGCAGGCAAGTGAGAGAAATCAGCGATGAAACGCCAAACCAAGCAAGAGCCAGCGCCACAAGCCAACGGCGCGATCACACGCCGCAGCCTTCTACAGGGAGCGGGCCTCACCATTGCCGCTTCCGCCGTTCCTTCCCTTCGTGATCTCCATGCCGCCAAACCCCAAACAACTGCCGGAAAGTCCGCCGGCTACGTAATGGACGAGCTCACGTCTTACACGAGCGAAGCAGCCAAGCGAGCTTTACCGGACGCCGTCGCCGAAAAAACAAAACAGCACGTTCTCGATACCCTCGCCGCGATGATTTCCGGCTCTCAGCTGCCGCCTGGAAAGGCGGCGATTCAATTTGCCCTTGCCTACGGCGGTGAAAAAGTCTCCACGGTGGCCTGCTCGAACATTTTATGCGGTCCGATTGAGGCCGCGCTCACCAATGGAATACTGGCTCACTCGGATGAAACCGACGATTCTCATTCCCCATCAGAAACTCATCCGGGTTGTTCGATCGTGCCCGCAGCGCTAGCGGTTGGAGAGCGCTTTGGCGTGGACGGAGCCCACTTCCTCCGCGCCGTGGCTCTGGGTTACGACATCGGAACGCGCGTCACCATGACACTCGGTGTCGCTAATTTTCAAGTGGGCGGACGCCTCAGTAGCCATGCGGTTGGCGGCTGTTTTGGCTCAGCGGCGGCGGGCGCATGCGCCGCGGGTTTGAGCGACCGTCAGATGCGCTGGGTGTTCGATTACACAGTCCAGCAAGCCTCCGGGTCAACGTTGTGGCAGCGAGACACCGACCACATCGAAAAAGCCTTCGTCTTTGCGGGCATGCCTGCTCGAAACGGCGTCACGTCAGCCATGGTCGTGCAGTCGGGATGGACCGGCGTCGAAGATGTCTTCTCTGGACCGTACAATTTCCTCAACGCGTATTTGCCGCAAGCCGATCCGGCCACGCTCATCGAGAAGCTCGGTGAACGATATGAGGTCACGCGCACCAACTTCAAGAAGTGGACCGTCGGCTCGCCCATCCAGGCGCCGCTCGACGCGCTTGAGAATCTGCGTAAGAGCCATAGCTTCGACGCCAATGAGGTGCAAAAAGTCGTCGTCCGCATCGCGCCTGCCGAGGGCGCGCTCGTGAACAACCGCGAAATGCCCGATATTTGTTTGCAGCATATGGTCGCCGTCATGCTTATAGACAAAACGGCAACCTTCCGCTCCATCCACGACAAGGCGCGCATGCAGGATCCGGCCGTTCTGCGCCTGCGCGCCAAGGTGCAATACGTTCCCGACGAAGAATTGGCGCGCCTCCTTCCGGCTCGGGTGGCCATCGTAGAGCTCACGCTCGCGGACGGGACCGTCTTCAAGGAACGCGTCGACGCCGTGCGCGGCACCGTGGAAAACCCCATGACTCGCGAAGAGGTAGTGGCCAAGGCTCGGGACTTGATCGCGCCCGTCATTGGTCTGAGTGCGTCCAACAGCCTCATCGAAAAAGTGTTCGCCATCGAAAAAGTGAAAGACATTCGCGAGCTTCGGCCGCTGTTTCAGCTCGGCTGATCCGAGCGCGTCCGCGTCGCATTCGATTTCATCGGCGACCTGCACCAGCCACTACGCGCTACGAACAGTTCCGACTCTCAACTCCTGATTAACGGGCTCACCGGACAAGTTCGATCGCTGCTCGTTAGTTCTACCGCGCCGTGAAAGCTGAGTTCCGAATTAATGAGCAGGTGGTCATGGAAGTCGTTGAAAAGGAGCCGTAATAATGAATGGCGCGCCCGGAGAGATTCGAACTCCCGGCCTTCTGGTTCGTAGCCAGACGCTCTATCCAACTGAGCTACGGGCGCGCCGAACGGCAGTAGCCTTACGGATAGAGTACGATAGAGCCCCGCATTCTTCAACCCGCGCTCGAGGCTTCCAAATTCGGAGGCTGCCCAAACGGGCCGCCAGTGACTCGAATTTCGTGACCCAAGCGGAGCCAGGAGAGGCTGGCGCGTTATTTCCTCGGATGGGGCTGAATCCTTTACGGCACACCCGGCATCTTCTTGTATTGACGCAAACGAAAGGTCACGGTAGGATGGGAGGATGAGTTCTTGCACTTACGCCAACTGCTGCATCTGTACGTGCTGTTGTGCCTGTTGTCCGGGCGGCGGCTGGCGCGTGGGTGCAATCCGAACAGCATAGAAATAGCCTAAATCGGATCCAAGCAACCCGCTAACCAGCTAGGGCTGGAAGGCGGGTTTTTTGTTTTCAGGGAGGTTCGTTGGACGCAAGGCCCAACCCGGCGCCGGCAAAAGAGACGAAAGCGCAGAAGGTGGAGCGTCTCAAACGCTCCAAGAATCCCTGGGAGGCTTTCGCCGAGATCGAAGAATTCGCGCGCCAGGGGCGCGCGTCCGTCCTGCCCGAGTGGGCCAATCTCTACTTCAAATGGTGGGGCATCTACACGCAGGGCGATGGCGCCGGCGTAATCGGCGGCCAGGGCGGCGAAGGCAAGGCCACCGAGTACTTCATGATGCGCATTGGCCGGCCCAACGGCCTGGTGCGCTCGAATCAGTTGCGTGCCATCGCCGCTCTTGCCGATCGCCATGCGCGTTCGGTGGCGGACCTGACCGTGCGCCAGAATATTCAGCTTCACTGGCTCACGATCGAGGCGCTTCCCGAGGCGATGAAGGCGCTCGCAGCCGAAGGGCTCAGCCCGAAAGGCGCGTGCGGCGATGTGACCCGCAACGTTACCGGCTGCCCTCTCGCGGGCATCGCTGCCGACGAAATCATCGACGCTTCCCCGCTTGCGCTCGCCGCATCCCGCCTGCTCACCGGCAACAACGAGTTTTACAACCTCCCGCGCAAATTCAAAGTTTCGATCACCGGCTGTCCGGTTTGGTGCTCCTATCCGGAGATCAACGACATCGGGCTCACTGCCACCGCGCGGACTCGCTGCGGCGCAAAGGAAATCGGCTATTCGGTGCGCGTCGGCGGCGGCCTCTCCGCGGACCCGCACCTCGCCGTGCGCTTGAATGCATTCGTCCGGCAGGATCAAGCTCTGGCAGTGGTTCGCGGTATCGCGGAACTTTTCCGCGGCCAGGATTGCCTGCGCGACAACCGCAAGCGCGCCCGCCTGAAGCACCTCTTCACGCAGCAGCACTGGAGCCCCGAGCGATTTTTATTCGAGTTGACCGAGCGCCTCGGATTCGAGCTCGACCCTGCGGAGGAAGAGACTCCTCCCGCGGATGCGTATCGCGATCACGTGGGCATCCACGCGCAAAAGCAGGAGGGCCTCTATTACGTCGGCGCGGCCGTGCTGCGTGGACGCATCACCGCCGGCCAGATGCGCGCCGCCGCGGATCTCGCCGACCGATTCGGCTCGGGCGATCTGCGTACTACGAGCATGCAAAATCTGCTGATCATCAATGTCCCTCGTGCGAATGTCGATGCGCTTGCGCGCGAACTCGATGCCGCCGGCCTGCGCGTCGCCGCGTCTCCCTTCTGGCGCGGCGCCATTGCCTGCACCGGCTCGGAATTCTGCAAGCTCGCTCTCACGGAAACAAAAGGCTTCGCGCGCTGGCTCGTTGAAGAACTCGAAGAGCGCATCCCCGGTTTCGATCAGCCGCTGAAAATCAATGTGGCCGGCTGCCCCAACGCCTGCGGCCAGCACTGGATCGCCGACATCGGCCTCGAAGGCAAAAAAATCAAGTTCGGCGACGAAATGGTGGACGCTTATTACTTCTGCCTCGGCGGCGCTGTCGGCGCGCACCAGCGGATCGCGCGCCCGATCGGCTATCGCTGCACTGCGGACGAAGTGCCGGGCGCCATCGAGCGATTGTTGCGCACCTATCTTTCCGGGCGCTACGAGGGCGAAACCTTGCGCGCCTATTTATCGCGATTCTCCAACGCCGATCTGCGCGCGCAAGTCGCGGGATTCCCCGTCGAAGAAGTGAGCCGCGACCTCTCGCCGGGTCCCGTCCCTCACGGAGTGGGAGATTGACGATGGCCCCGCCGCTCCTTCCCATTTTCGTCAAGCTTGCCGGGCGCCAGTGCCTCGTCGTCGGAGCCGGCAGCGTGGGCGCGGCGAAAATTGCGGCGCTGCTGGAAGCCGGCGCGCGCGTCACCGTGGTCGCGCCCGAAGCGAACCTCGAAGTGCGCGAGCTTGCTGCCGCCGGAAAATTGCGCTGGCGGCCGCGGCCGTTCCGTCCGCTGGATCTCGACGGCCAATTTCTCGTGATCGCGGCCACGCCGGCGCGCGAAGTGAATCACGCGGTCTTCGCTGAAGCACAAACGCGCGGCATCCTGTGCAATGCCGTGGACGATCCGCCGAATTGCGATTTTTATTTCTCCGCGGTCGTGCGCCGCGGCGATCTGCAAGTGGCGGTTTCCACGGCCGGCGAAAGTCCCGCTGTCGCGCAGATGCTGCGCAACGAAATCGAGGCCGCGCTCGATGAATCCGCGGGCGATTGGCTCCGCGCCGTCGGCGATGCCCGGCGCGAAATTCTGGCGACGCACCCGCCTTCCGACGAACGCAAGCGCCTGCTCCATCAGCTCGCAAATACCGAACTCTGCACGGACGAGCACTGTTCCGAACGCCACGACGCTGCGCATTCAAAATCTCATCTGCATGTGTCCGGGAGAGAAGCATGACAACCGAGAAAAGAGGCACCGTGTATCTCGTCGGCGCGGGCCCGGGCGATCCCGAGCTGCTGACGCTCAAAGCTCACGCATTGCTCAAGTCCGCCGATTTTGTTTTGCACGATGATTTGGTCTCGCCTCAGATCGTCGCGCTTGCCGGGCCGCACGCGATCACCATCAACGTGGGCAAGCGCTTCGGCGTGAAGAAAATTACCCAAGCAGAAATCAACCGCCTGATGGTTGCATCGGCCGAACGCGGGCTCAATGTGGTTCGCCTGAAATCCGGTGATCCCGCAATTTTGGGCCGACTGGCCGAAGAGCTCGACGCGCTTGAAGCCGCGCGAGTGGCCTTTGAAGTCGTTCCCGGAGTGACCGCGAGCCTGGGCGCCGCCGCGGCTCTCGGCGTCTCGCTCACCGATCGCCGCAAAACTTCGCGCATCATGATCTTGAGCGGCCATCACGCCGACGGCCGCGAGGCAATCGACGAGGCCGACTTGGCCGGCCTCGCGCGCGAAGATACAACGCTGCTGATCTACATGCCCGGCCGCGATTTTGAAAAAATTTCGCGCCAGCTCCTGCACGCCGGCTTGCCCCCCGATACTCCGAGCGTGGTCGTCTCGCGCGCAACCACACCGAATCAGCGCGTCTTCGCGGCAACGCTCGCGGACCTGGCAAGCCTGAAAGGCATCGAAGCCCCCGCCATTCTATTGATCGGCCGCGCCCTCGCGCCGGCCGTCATGCGCGCTTCTCGCGCGGAAGAGTTGAATTTGCTCGTGGATGAGATCGCCCGCGAGATTCCCATCGCGGCTGCCACCACGGATGCAGAAAGGAGCTTCGCATCGTGACGAAACCGAATGAAAGCAACGCCACCAGTCGCACGATCGGCAGCAAACTTTCGCTCGACGCCTGGGCCGTCGCGCTCGCTCTCGCCCTTTCCGCACTAATTTGGCTGGGCGTAATCAAGCATGTCCCTTGGTGATAGCGCGCAGCAGATTTTTCCCGTAGGGGCAGGGCATGCCGTGCCCGGACTTTCTGAGGCGAACGCAAAGCTCAACGACGCTGAATCTTGAATCAACTTCGCTGATTTCGAGTCCTGGAGGGGTTTTCTCATGGCCAGTTCGATCGCAATTTCGCACTCGCAATCACTCGGCCTGTTCAAACGCATCGCCCAACTCTTGCCGGGCCTCGCGCTGCTCGGTGCCGTCGGCTACGCGGGAAAATTTGTCGAGCGCTCCATCGCGCTCTACGGCAAGTCGCACCATTTGACGCTCCCGAATATCGAATACGTCCTCTGGGCGATTCTGATCGGACTGGCAATCGCGAACACCACCGGCGTGCCCGCCGCCTTCCGCCCCGGCGTGGCCACGTACGAATTCTGGCTGAAAGCGGGAATCGTGCTGCTCGGCTCGCGATTTCTCTTGGGCGATGTGCTCAAGCTCGGCGGCCTCAGCCTGGTGCTCGTCGCAATCGAGATCGCGCTCTCACTCCTCTTCATGACCGCGCTCGGCCGCGCCTTGGGGCTGAAGCCGAAGTTGACCACGCTGCTCGCCGTCGGCTCCTCGATTTGCGGCGTCTCAGCGATCATCGCCACGAAAGGCGCCATCGACGCCGATGACGAAGATTCCTCCTTCGCCATCGCCGCCATCCTTTCGCTCGGCGCCATCGCGCTTTTTATTTTTCCGCTCGTCGGCCACTGGCTGGGCATGAGCGATCAGGCCTACGGCCTCTGGGCCGGCCTCGGCATCGACAACACCGCGGAAGTCACTGCTGCAGGCGCTCTCTATTCGGACGCAGCCGCCAAAGTCGCTGTCCTCGCCAAGACGGCGCGCAACGCTATGATCGGCTTCGTCGTTCTCGGCTACGCCTTGCACTGGGCGCGTAAAGAAGGGACCGCGGGTGTCGGCAACAAAGCCGCGTTTCTCTGGGCAAAATTTCCGAAATTTGTCCTCGGGTTTCTGATTATTTCCGCGGCCGCCACAGCCCACGTGTTCAGCAAAGATCAGCTCACGAGCCTCGCCAATCTTTCCCGCTGGGCTTTTCTTTTGACATTCGCCGGCGTCGGCCTGCGCACCAATATCGGCGAGATGCGCAAGCAGGGCCTGCGGCCCTTCGCGGTCGGCGCGCTCGGCGAAGTCGCCATCGCGTTCCTGACGCTCGGCCTCGTCTACGGCGCTGACCGCCTCCTGCGCTAGCTTCTTCCGATTTCTCGGCGTTTATATGTGATTCGACGGCTCGCTCGTGGCCCACACGCTCCTCCCATCGAAAACGAAGCGGGAGCCCCTCGACTGCGCTCGGGATAAACAAGCTCCCGCACTCCAAAGGTCTACGTATCTGCCAGGAAGTCCATGGCTACGTCGAAGTCGTCGCGGACGCGGATGGCATCGCAGGGAAAATTCAAAATCGTCTTGCGCATTGCAGGACTTGCGGCCCTCTCCAGCCACCCGGCTGAGCACCAGGGGTAGTTCGACGCCCTTCGAACGACACCGTGATGGACCGGGTTCTCGTGAACGTATCGCAACCGTGCGAAATAGGATCGCTGGAACGAAATGTGGGAATCCCAGTATTCGAACCACACCCTTCTCTGTTCCGCGCGGGCGAATAAGTTCACCGCGCGAGCCGTCTGCGAATGGAAGCGTTGAATAAATGTGGGAAGAATCTTGGCGTCCTTGAACTCACAAATAAAATGGTAGTGATTCGGGAAAAGCGCCCAGGCTTGAAGCAACGAACCAAACTCTTCAGCGAGCTGAAACAGATGACCCTGCACAAGATCCAGACGGTCGCGGGACGCGGAAAACGGATCCTTGCGATAGGTCGCCCCGGTGACCATATACACGCCGCTGAGGCTAAGCAGATGAATAGGGCTGTGCGGCCAGTCGCGCATAGCAACGCGCTGGAAGGGTTGCCGGGATTATATCCCAGGCAACGTCCATCGACGAGACCTTTGGAGTGCAGGAGCTTCCTCCCGCTTTGTTTTCGATGCGAGGTGCGGGCTGCCTGGGAACACCGCGGCCCAATCTTGTTCGACGGGCGAAATTTCACGCCACGGCCGCCCAAGTTGCCCGAGCAGCGAAATTTCCCGCTCTATGCGCGCAATACCTGGAATGCCGCTACATCAGCGGCGCCGCCGTTCCATCCGACCACTTATCCGCCAGGATGAACAGAACCGTCACACGTTCCTGCGGGTCATTCGCCACCATGACGGGTGAGTTGGGGTCGTCGGCTCCCCAGCTCTTCGTCATGTCGCCGGGGGAATAAAACATCACATGCGGGTGCCAGCTCTTGCCCCGGTCGTTCAGGTACTGCTGCTTCGACATCATGTAAGCCATTGCGCCGGGCTCCAGCGCGGGCAATTCATTCTTATCCAGCGCCGTCGCGATTGCCTGCGCGATTTCAGCCTGCGATTTTCCTGCCAGCACAAGCCTGGTTTTCATCAGAGCGATCGGCGCAAAGCTCCTCGCGGCTTGCGCGTTGAAGCAATGGGGCGCCCGCATCTTTGGATTCCAGAACTCCGCGTTATCCGTGCCCTGCGCCCATGACCTCTCCACGATGCAGAGAAAACCGTTCGTGCCCTTCACCGCGGTCTCGTATCCCTCCCGTCCCAGCACCATGACTTCGGCGCCATCGGAGATGGAACTAGGTGCAGCACTGCGAGCCAGCGCGATCTCGGCAGTTCGGTCCATCAGATACTGCTCGAGAGGCGCCATCGTCGGATAGCCCGACGCACGATCCTGCGTTTGTGCCTGCGCATTCGCCGCCCCAAACCCGAGCAGCGCTGCAAACGTCAGCGAGCGAAATAATTCGAGCGAACCTCTTTGCATAAGCTCCTCCCTGAATTTTGGATTCGCCCCACCCCGCGCCCGCTGTGCTCAGCATTCTCGCACGATTCCGGTGTAAAGCGCGCGCCGTTTATGCGCACGGCCACCCAATGCTGACCGAGAAGCGATATTTCCCGCTCCGAGCGCGCAACCCGCCCTTCGTGTTAAATTCATCCGCAGCAATCACGGGGGAGCCTCGGCGCACCATGCTCGACCGCGAGCGATCGACCATGAGTTGGATTGATTTCCTTTGGCTCGCCTTCCTCGTGGGTGTCGCGGTCCTTCCCCCTCGCGATGAAATTCACAAGCAGCTGATTCTTGTCGCCATCGCCGTGTTTCAATTGGCGGAGGGCTCGATCGTCGCGCGCCTGCCGCGCGAAGGGCGCAGCATCAGCGTCGGCGTCAAGATTGTTCTCGCCACGCTTTTGCTCGACCACACCGGCGGAATCGGCATCAACAGCCCCTACTATCCGATTTACTATCTCCCGGTCATCACCGCGGCGATATACTACGGGCCGATCGGCACCGTCCTCTGGACCTTGCTCGCGTCGCTGGCCTACTGCTCGTTTCTGATCCCCGCGCTGGAAGAATACGAATTCACCGCCGAGGGCGCGACGGATCTCGCGATCCGAATCCTTTTCTTTTTCCTCGCCGGCGTTCTCATCAATCGCTTCGTGATCGAAAACCGCCGCCAGACGCAGCGCTACCAGTCGCTTTCGGAAACGCTCGAGGAAACCAACCGCCAGTTGCGCAGCGTACAGGCCGAGGCGCGGCGCTCGGAGCGCCTTGCGGCGCTGGGGCAGCTTTCCGCGGGGCTCGCCCACGAAATTCGCAATCCGCTCGGTGTCATCAAAGGCTCGGCGGAAATGCTCACCCAGAAGGTGCAGGCCACCAATCCGCTCGCCAGCGAGCTCGCCGGCTACATTTCCACCGAAGTGAACCGCCTGAATTCGCTCGTCGCCCGCTTTCTCGATTTTGCGCGGCCCTCTCATCTCGATTTGCGGCCGGAGCGCGTTTCCGCGATCGTGGACCGTGCGCTCGATTCCGTCCAGGCGCAAATGCCGGACGCGCAGATCGCCGTGCAGAAAGATTACAATCCGCGCGTGGGCGAGGTTCTCGCGGATGCGCAACTCTGCGAGCAAATTTTCGTAAATTTGATTCTGAACGCCTATCAGGCCATGGACGGCGCGGGAGGCCGCCTGCGCATTTGCATTGCGCCGGAAACTTCCGGCGGGCATGCCGGAGTCGGCGTCACGATTGCGGATACCGGGCCGGGCGTGCCGCCGGAACTGCGCGAGCAGATTTTCAATCCGTTTTTTACGTCGAAAAAAGACGGCGTCGGACTGGGCCTGGCGATCGTGGCAAAAATTGTGGACGATCATCGCGGCTGGATCCGCCTCGAAACCGGCACCGATCGCGGCGCTACTTTCCGGGTTTTTTTGCCGAGCTCGCCCGATGCGTGAAGCCGCGCGCGCAACGGCGACTAAAAGCGCTGCATCGAAGAGACGATGAAGATGAGTGCAGAAAAGCCGTCGATCCTGGTGGTCGAAGACGAAGCCAAGCTCCGCCGCTTGCTCGAGCTTCAGCTCGCCGAGGAAGGATTTCTCTCGCAGTCGGCTCCCGATGCGGAAACAGGCTTACAACTTTTGAATAACGCAAAATTCGATTTGATTGTCAGCGATTTCAAATTGCCGGGGATGAGCGGGCTCGATTTTCTGCAAACCGTGAAGCGCATGAATGCCGGACTGCCTGTCATCATCATGACCGCCTACGGCACGGTCGAATCCGCGGTGGAAGCGATGAAAGTGGGCGCGAGCGACTACGTGCTGAAGCCGTTCTCGCTCGCGGAACTCGTGCTCGTGATTCGCAAAGAACTCGATGCGCACCGCCTGCGCGTGGAAAATCGCGATTTGCGCGAAGCGCTCAAACAGCGCTACGAGTACGCCAACATCGTCGCTAATAGCGACAAGATGCAGGCGGTGCTGGCGATGATTGAACGCGTGGCGCCGACGAATTCCACTGTGCTGCTGGGCGGCGAAAGCGGAGTGGGAAAAGATTTGATCGCGCGCGCCATTCACGAGCACTCGAATCGCGCCTCCGGTCCGTTTGTGAAAATCAATAGCACCGCGATTCCCGAAAATTTACTCGAGAGCGAACTCTTCGGCTATGAGAAAGGCGCGTTTTCCGGCGCCGCCTCGAGCAAGCCCGGGAAATTCGAGCTGGCGGATAAGGGCACGTTGTTCCTCGACGAAATCGGCGATGTTCCCCCGGCCACGCAAGTGAAATTGCTGCGCGTGCTGCAAGAGCGTGAGTTCGAGCGCCTCGGCGGAACGAAGACTTTGAAAGTGGATGTGCGCCTTGTGGCTGCGACGAATCGCGATTTGCGCGCCGCGCTCGAGGAAGGAACCTTTCGCGAGGATTTATACTACCGCTTAAATGTTGTCGCTATTGATATTCCGCCTCTGCGCGATCACAAAGAAGACATCCCCGCGCTGGTGAATTTCTTCCTCGCAAAATTTGCGCGGGGTTCGGGCCAGCCGCCGAAAACAATCACGCCGGCTGCGATGAATTTGCTGATGGGGTTCCATTGGCCGGGAAACGTACGCGAGCTTGAAAACATCATCGAGCGAGCCGTGACGCTCTCCGCGGGCCCGACGATCGATGCCGCGGATATTCATCTTGATGTTCCCGCCGCGCGGCCCGGTGGCGCGGCACCTCCCTCTCTGCCGCCAGGCTTGACGCTTGATCAATGGGAGGATGAAATCATCCGCGAGGCGTTGCGCCAAGCCAATGGAAACAAGAGCGCGGCCGCCAGAGCTTTGGGTCTCTCTCGCAATGCGCTCCGATACCGCCTCGATAACATGGGCGTTCCTGATGCCCCCGACAAACAGACCTAAACTCATCCCCCTGGCTGAAATCCACCACCCCTGATTCAAATGCACCACCAACCTGCTCTCGATCGATCATCTGCTTAGGACGACTTCCCTTGTAAAATACTGATTTATAGACACTTGCATCCATGACTCAATTGGTGCCAGTTTGGAATCACCCCTGCATTACTCAGGCTGGAATTATAGATCCCTGGCCTCTGGGGGCCAGAAGGTGACCGATGAAAAAGGCAATCGCAAGCCTGGCAGCCCTGATCCTGATCGCAGCCACGGGGACTGTCCGGGCACAGGAATCCGCCCCGCCGACGGAACCTTCGTCGCAGGGGGCACCGGTTGAAGTGAAATTGGACCCGGGCGTGGCGCGGGTCAGCTTTGTCCAAGGGGAAGTTTCTACACAGCGTGGCGACAATGGTGAGTGGGTCGCGGTCACAGTCAACACTCCGATCTCCGCCGACGATCGCGTTTCGACCGGAGACGCGTCGCGCGCCGAATTGCAGCTCGACGCCATGAACGTCCTGCGCATGTCAGACCGCTCGACCACGCGCATCGCAAACATCACGCGCAATCAAATCCAAGTCCAGGTAGGCCAAGGACTTGTCACTTACAGTGTGCTGCGCGGCAGCGAAGCAGCCGTTGAAATCGACACACCCAATTCCTCGATTCGCCCGCAAGCCGGCGATGGCGAATACCGCGTTGTCGTCGTTTCCGATTCTGAAACGCGAGTCATCGTCCGCCGCGGCTCGGTAGAGATCTCGACGCCTGCGGGAAGCACCCATGTCGAGCGCGGCCAGATGATTACCATCTCTGGGACAGACAATCCTCAATACCAGGCCACGCGCGCGCCCGACCGTGATGAATGGGATAGCTGGAACGCTGAGCGCAACCATAGAATCCAGGGCGCCGAGAGCTGGGGCAAAACCGACCGCTATTACACTGGAACAGAAGACCTTGACGGCCACGGCGTGTGGACCGAAGTCCCGGACTACGGCCCGGTGTGGCGGCCAAGTGTTGATCCTGGTTGGGCACCCTATCGAGCAGGCCGCTGGGTTTGGAATCCTTATTATGGTTGGACGTGGGTTTCCTACGAACCCTGGGGCTGGGCGCCGTATCACTATGGCCGCTGGTTCGTTTACGGCGGAAATTGGGTTTGGTGGCCGGGGCCGGTTGTAGGGTATCCGGGGTACTACCCAATCTGGGCGCCGGCGTATGTGTCTTTCTTTGGTTGGGGTCACGGGTGGGGCGTTGGGTTCGGATTCGGTTTCGGGTTCGGAACTGTCGGCTGGCTCGCGATTGGGCCGGGTGACTGGTTCAGTCCATGGTGGGGCCACTGGGGCGGAGTCGGCCACGAGTGGGGCTTCCACGAGTGGGGTCACGAGGGCTTCGGGCATGAGGGCTTCCGGCCGCTGGGCGAAGGACGCGGACATCAATTTTCAACCTTGCGCGAAGCCGAAAGCAACTCACGCATCCGCAATGGAATGAGCAGCATGGCGGGCAACCAGTTCGGCCGAGCCGCCGTGCCGGCGCATCAAAGCGGGATCAGCGCTGCGTCGCTGCACAGCGCCAGCATGCTCACCGGCAAGTCGCCGATGACGCCAGGCCGGGGCAGCTTTGGTGCCACAGACCGTGCGCCGGGAGCGTCGTCGATCCGTAATTCTACGTCGCGCTCTCAGCATTTCTACTCGGGCTCGCAGGGCAGCAGCCGTACAAATACTGCTGGCAATCTCAATCGAGGCGCCGGATCAACCAATTCTGGCGCGCGTTCGGCTGAATCCTCGCGGGGAACGACGAATTCCGGAACCCCATCGCGGGGCGCAACAAACTCGCGGCCATCTTCAACGCCTTCAACACATGCAGGCAATTCAGGCGCGGGCGGCGGCAGCGCATCGAGTGGGTCGGGCAATTGGAGGCATTATTCGCCTCCCACTTCAGGCCAGACGCGGGGCGGCACTAGCGCGCCAAGCTTGAACCAGCACTCGACCACGCAGCCATCTCCTTCAACCAGAAATCCTTACGGCGGGTCCGGCGGGTCCACCTATGGCCAATCTCCTAATGGGCGGACGCCAAGCGGGCAGTCACCCTATGGCAGGTCACCCTCTGGACAGTCACCCAACGGGTCGCGCGGGGGCTCGCAGTATGGATACAGCCGGCCGCCGCTCAACATGAACCGCCCAATCGTAACACCGCGCGGGACTTACAACCCTGGCTATCACGGGCGCGCGGGAGGTCCTTACGGGCGGTCAACGCCGAGCACGCCTTCGACGGGCGGCTCGCGCGGTTCGGGCGGCTCGGGCAGCAGCGGAGGAGGATCGCGAGGCGGCAGCACGTCACATGGCGGAGGGGGAGGAACGCGTTCCGGCCGCCGCTAAGTTTCTCGGTTTCATATAGTTGGATTAATCATTCATACCCAATGGGCCCCGGGCCATCCGGGGCCCTTGGATTTTATGCTCGGCTTTTCGGGTCTCCGTGTTTTGCTGTCATTCTGAGCGAAGCGAAGAATCTCTCTTCGTCTTGGCCTTTGTGGCGCCGGTTTATCCTGAGCTCTGCCGAAGGGCGTCTCGTTTATCCCGAGCTCGGCCGAGGGGCCGGCTCATTTCCTCCCCGATTCCCGTCTCGAACCCCAACGAAGCTTCACTTGGTCAAATACTCTGACCCAACTTGGTCAAATACTTTGACCCAATTTGGTCAAGTACTTTGACCTCTCAGGGCCTGAAAAGGGCAGAAAAACGTGTGAGTAGTGAGTGGTGAGTAGTGACCCACCTACGCGTTGAGGCTGCTTCGGCGGGCAGGTCAGTGACTGGTGACCCGTGGCCGGTGGCCGGGGAGCTTTTGAACCTGCAGGATAATGTATGTCGATCCCCCGGACATGCAGGATAGTGCAGGTTCAAAGATGGGGGCGGCTCATGGCCCGGCAAAGAAAGACCGTGCGTCGAAGCTGCAGCTATCGAGAGTTGGAAAACGCTAAATGCTGTATGCTGCTCTCCGGCTAGCCAAGCGCCGGGGGCGCGGATGCCAAGAATTGTGCCCAGCCAGGTAGTGCAGTTTATTGCGACCATTTCCCTTCCTGAACATAACAAGCTCGTAAGAATGAACAGCGTCGATTGGGCGGCTCTTTCCAGCACCCTCGAGCTCGTGGATCAGATCCCGGGCGAGCTCCTGACCATGACGGGCGCCAGCTATGCGTCGTTCACCCAGGCGAAAGAGCAGATAAAAAATATGCTCGACAATTGGCGCGCGAACCAAGCCGCTGGTCACGATCGTGATCCGTTCATCTTCACTCTGTCTCAGAACCCATTGGCGGTCATCCGCGACACTCTTGCAGAGTGCCCGGATGAGTCGCCCGCCCCTTCGACTTCCGAATTCAATTTCGTCAGTGACTCCGACCTTAGAACCAACTTGCGGAATGATATGGGGGCCATCAACAGAGCCCTTTCGAATGGCGAGTGGAAAGCTGCTACGGTGCTCGCAGGCTCTGTGATCGAAGCGCTGCTCCTTTGGGCCCTTCTGCAACGCTCCTCATCCGACATTGCGAGGGCGGCGGGTGCCCTTGTGCAATGTGGGGATTTGAAGGCGAAGCCAGGAGCCGACTTAGAGCAGTGGAACCTGAACGAGTATACTGAAGTTGCGGCCAAGCTCGGAATCATCAGGGCCGAGACGGCCGCACAGGTTAGATTAGCGAGAGAATTTCGAAATCTCATTCATCCCGGGCGGGCTCAACGGCTAGGCCAAACATGCGATCGGGGTATGGCGTTATCCGCCGTTGCGGGGGCAGAGCACGTAGCGAGAGATCTCGCGACCTAGCCAGGCCGCTGCGGGTTCGCGCTCCGCGACAGGACTAGGACCTGCGCACGGTTAAGTGACCGCATGGGGCTTTTCATGCTCTTGGGGCTCGGCCTCTGGCTGCGATTCTGTGCGCTCTAGCGCCTCTGGCCTACCTTCCATTCGAGATAATTGGCTGATGAGGGATGAAATCAGTTTAAGCCCCTCAGGATCTACTTCGGGAGTGCCTCCGGCTATTCGGATGAAGCCCTCCCGAAGGAGGCGTCTCAGCCCTGCGCGGGTCGACCCGATCACGAAGGACGGATATTCGCCCCGCAGAGCAGCGGCCCTTTGATGGCGCGTTAAGCCGAGCAAATCGCCTGGTCCTGTCACGAGCCCCTTCTCATGCTGCAACAGTTCGAGGAGGCCATTGAGCCCCTCTAGACCGTCCTCAACATATGTGTCGATGAGAAACTGGCGCCTCCCGTCCTTCTCCGGCGGGTCTGCTGCTGGTAAATAGTGCACCAAGCGACGCCGACTCTTTTTCTTGAAGCGCGATCTAACGCTTACAACGCCAGTGATTAAAAAGCCTGTCGCAACTGTGGCGGCGAGGCCGATCATCGAGTACGCGATGGTACGCGCGATCTGAACAGGGAGGGGCCCTTTAAACACGGTTTTCGCCAACCCCTGCTGGTCATGCTCCCTAAAGGAGCTGGAAACGATGACGTCATCCATACCCGCGATCTTCCCGATGACTTTGACCTTCGGCTCTACATTCTTGCTGTGGAGGACTAGCAGTTCGAGATTGACGTACTTTCCTCTATCGAAAACGATCTTTTCGAGGAGGACGCGATTTTCGCCCACTACTGTGGGATGAAGGTTCTCCGCGAGGTACTGCGAGTTCGACCCAGTGACTCGAACCTCGACTGCCCGCCCACCTTCGATTTCGAGGCCCCACGGAAGACGGCTGTCGAAGTAGCTCTCAAGAATATTTACTTCTCCTTCGTTCGCAATACGAACTACGAGGATTTTCAGGTTAGCATTCTCTTGTTGGATGTCCTGTCCCTGGAATAGCACGGCCAGTTGCTTAACGGGAGCGTGGACATCCAGGACGTTTGATTCTGCGGCGACATCAACTACTAGGTTTGTGCGAGCGCCCCGGAGCGTATAGTAAAACGCAATGAGCCCCAGGAGCAGGCTAAGGAAGGAGGCAGAGAGGAAGTATTTGAGTCGCTTCGCGTTGCTCCAAAATGGCACGATTAAATGCGAATTCTAGCGCAGCCCATCCTTAACTGCAAACTCTAGATATCTTATCGGATAGATTCAGCGCGCCGGTACAAGGCTGCGCCGCTCGGGGTAACGGCTGGGCTACCTATGCATCTACTTAGTCAGCGGAAACTCGGCGAATCTTTGTGTGTGCGAGGCGATTCGGTGAGGACGGGGCTGGGTGTGATTGCGTATGTGACGGCGAAGGCCCGCCTACGCCAAGGCTACGGCGCGGCAAGCGGGGCGCAAAGGATGAGAGGCGGGGGACGAGCGGTGAGCCGCGAAAGTCAGTGGCTAGTGGTCCCAAACCTTCGGGAGTGGTTAGTGGCTGGGGAGCGTATCCGGCGGGCGGGGAGGGATTGAAAATTGGAAATTTCAAAAAAAGAAAAAGCAGATCCCTCACAAGGAAAAGTTCGGGATGACGACAGGAAGAACAGAGCGAAGAGAGATTCCCGCCAAGGTGCCGGCGGGCGCGTAAACCGCGCTTCGGCTCCAACGCGGCCTCAGAATGACGAGAAAAGGCGAGGACAAAGAGCCGGCGGGACGCCGGCGCTACAAAGGCGAAGACAAAAGCAGACCCCAGCATTCTCAACGCGCCGGGTGTGCCGACCGAGTCAAGCCTCGGTTCGAGTGATTGGCTTCTAGCGCGCGTGCACGATCGAAAAGCGGCGTCAAGCCGCCGCACTCCAAAAAAGCAGAGCCGGCAAAGGCGCGACTACTCGTAGCGGAGGGCGACGAGGGGGTCGACGCGCATGGCGCGGAGGGCGGGAATGAGGCAGGCGACGAGCGCGACGGCCACAAGAAGAAGCGCGACGCCGGAAAAGGTGAGCGCGTCGGTGCTGGTGACACCCATCAGCTGGCTGCTCAGGAAGCGCGTGAGACCGAACGCGGCGGCGAGGCCGATGAGGATGCCGAGCGCGGTCAAAAACATTCCGCGGCTGAGGACCATGCGCAGCACGTCTTGCTTGCTGGCGCCGAGCGCCATGCGGATGCCGATTTCGTGGGTGCGCTGGCGCGTGGTGTAGGAGGTGACGCCGTAAATTCCCACGGCCGCGAGCACGAGCGCGAGCAGGCCGAACGCGCCGACGAATGTTCCGGCAATGCGCTGCGGGAAGCTGGCGATTTCCTCGCGCGATTCCAGAGTGGTGACGTCGTAGATGACAAGATCGGAGTTGAGGTCGTGAATGGCGCGCTCGATCGACCGGCCCTCGGCGAGCGGATCGCCGGTGGTGCGCGCGAGCACGGTCAACGTGGGGCGATACACCTGGTACTGGGGAAGATAGATGAAGGGCGTGGGCTTTTCGTTGGGCTGGTTCACTTTGCTGTCGCGGGCGATCCCGACGACGGTGAACCATTCGTGGGTGAGGTCGGAGTTGACCTGCTTGCCGAGACCTACCTGGCCGGGCCAGTAGCGGTTGACGAAGGTTTCGTTGACGATGGCCACGCGCTGAGCCTTCATGTCGTCCTGAAGCGTGAAGTCGCGTCCCTGAACGAGCGGAAGCTGAACCGTCTGAAAATAATTGGGAGTGATCATGCCGACTTGCGTTTCCATCGATTCATTCTGCTGCGGGACGTAGCCTTCGATTTTCAGCGCGGAGGAGCCGCCGCCGAAGCCGAGCGGGATGCGCGTGGTGAGCGCGACGGATTGAACGCACGGAAGCGCTTCGAGCCGGGAGGTGAGCAAGCGG